>AUXO011466053.1_pt1 | contig 83192 bp, 67 predicted proteins | sample 768731 | NCBI WGS metagenome assembly AUXO01 (sample SAMN02715735, study PRJNA202380) | gut metagenome | biome: sheep rumen | host: Ovis aries | place: New Zealand: Palmerston North
AACCTTTTGATCCGTAGTCAAATGCTCTATTCAGTTGAGCTAAGGAGCCATTCTTTTCGTTTGCGAGTGCAAAGGTAGTACTTATTTTTTAAACCACAAATGATTTTGAGAAAAAAAGAACAGCAGACTTGGAATTTTGTAAATCTGCTGTTCTAATTATCATGTTTAGATTAAGTCAATGCTTCGCTTTACGAAATTATTTAAGGCTTCACCTTTTAACATACCATTCTGAAGCAGAGCCAAATCTACCAATTGAGATATTATTTTATTATTCTTTGCGTAATCGCTTAGAATCTCTTTTTCCTTGTCGTGCTGAGCTGTTATGTCTTTTTCGCACTGTGAAAGGTCGTTTTTCTCTTCTTGAGTGATTTCTTCAGCCTTCTTGTTGTCCTGTTGTTGTTTCAGAACAGCCTTACGAGCTTCCAGACCTTTAAGTTCAGCCTCTATAGGCTTTAGTTGCTCTGCTGTGTTGTTATGTGTATCTTCAAGGATTTCCTTAATTAGCTTGTGATTGGTATTTAGAACCACATTATACATGTCTGGCATTTCACCATAGAAAGCCATTCCAGGTTGCAGTCTAGCCATTTCTTTCATACGGCGCATATATTCACTGCGAGTAATCATTACAGGGGCTGCATTTTCACCTAGGGCTTGTGGGTCTACATTGAACTCTGTTTTATCTAATTTAGGTAAAATACTTGTAAAGATTGCACTCAAAGTTGTTCTGTCGTTTACGTCTACAGCTTCTGGCGTATCAGTGTCTTTTACTATCAATCGATCTATAGTGTCAGCATCAACTCTAGTAAAGGTGGTTTTTTCCAATTTTCTCTCCAACAGGCTTACCAATGGAGTGTCTAACTGCCCATCCATCAGTAGGACATTGTATCCTTTATTGTTGGCAGCCTCAATATAGCTGTATTGCTCATCCTTATCATTGGCATAAAGATAAACCAGCTGTCCATCTTTGTTGGTTTGGTTATCCTTAATTAAGGTATTATATTCATCATATGTGAAGAATTTACCATTACAGTCTTTCAAAAGGCTGAATTTCTTGGCCTTGTCATAGAAGTCATCTGTTGAGAGCATACCATAGTGGATGAACAACTTGATATCATCCCATTTCTTTTCAAAATCAGCACGGTCTTTATTGAAGATGCTCTGAAGCCTGTCGCTCACCTTTTTTGTAATATAGGTAGATATTTTCTTCACATTGGAATCACTTTGCAGGTAGCTTCGGCTAACATTTAGAGGAATGTCTGGAGAATCAATAACACCATGTAGCAGCATTAAGAACTCAGGAACAATACCTTCTACATTATCGGTAACGAATACCTGATTACAATAAAGCTGAATCTTATTACGTTGCAGATCCAGGTTACTCTTAATCTTTGGGAAGTAGAGAACACCAGTTAAATGGAATGGGAAATCCACATTCAAATGAATCCAGAAAAGAGGATCGTCATTCATAGGATAAAGCTCATGATAGAACTTCAAATAATCCTCATCTTTCAAATCACTAGGTTTCTTTGTCCAAAGTGGGGTGGTATCATTAATGACATTGTCCTCATCGGTGTCGACCTGTTTACCGTCTTTCCAGTCTTTTTTCTTGCCAAAGACTACTGGAATAGGTAAGAAACGGCAGTATTTATTTAGTAATTCACTGATTTTGTTTTCGTCTACAAACTCCTGACAGTCATCATCAATATGCATGATGATGTCGGTACCACGTTCTGCCTTTTCTGTAGGTTCAATAGTGTATGATGGACTTCCATCACAGTTCCATTTTACAGCTTGTGCGCCTTCTTGCCAACTCTTTGTTACGATATCTACTTCTTTACTCACCATGAAAGAAGAGTAAAAACCTAATCCAAAGTGTCCGATAATAGCATTGGCATCCTCTTTATATTTATCAAGGAAGTCGTTTGCACCAGAAAATGCAATTTGATTGATATATTTTTCGATTTCATCTTCTGTCATTCCAATACCATGATCACTCACAGTAATGGTTTTGGCATCTTTGTCTACACTAACACGTACACTTAGATCGCCCATATCTTCTTTTAAATCACCTTTTGTGGCCAGTGTCTTCAGTTTCTGAGTTGCATCAACTGCATTTGAAACAATTTCACGAAGGAAAATTTCGTGGTCACTGTACAAAAACTTTTTGATAACAGGAAAGATATTTTCCGTTGTTACGCCAATATTTCCTTTTTGCATCTTATATAGTTATTTAAATTAAACTTTCTTGCATCACGGGGATGATTACGGGACAATTTGTCATCTCCAGTGTCAGTTTGCCCTCGTTTACTCGGGCAATCAGTTTACTGCCTGAAGCCGGTTCCTCGTTGATAATTAAATTAGAGATCTCGTCTTCTAAATAGGTTTGAATGCTTCTCCGTAGTGGTCTAGCACCATATTGAGGATCATATCCTTTTTCTGCTAGGAACTTACGTGCTTCATCGGTCACCTCTAAATGGTATCCCATATCTTCCACACGTTGAATCAATCCTTTTAGCTCTAGGTCAATAATCAGTAACATAGAATCCATATCCAGTGGACGGAAGGTGATGATTTCATCCAAACGGTTAAGGAATTCAGGTGCGAATTGCTTCTGAAGAGCTTTGCGAACAATGCTATCTGCATTCACATCAGTGTTCTGTTGACTGGTGAAACCAATGCCATGTCCAAATTCTTTTAACTGTCGGCTTCCAACGTTTGATGTCATGATTATTACAGCATTACGGAAGTCCACTGTCCGTCCATTACTATCCGTAAGCCGTCCTTCATCCATAACTTGGAGTAGGATGTTGAACACATCAGGATGTGCTTTCTCTATTTCATCAAGGAGGACTATAGAATAAGGTTTACGCCGCACCGCTTCGGTAAGTTGTCCACCTTCTTCATAACCTACATATCCAGGAGGCGCTCCAACCAGTCGGCTGACAGTAAACTTTTCCATGTATTCACTCATATCAATGCGGATCAAAGCATCTGCTGTTCCAAACATAAATTTAGCCAGTTCTTTAGCTAATAATGTTTTACCTACACCTGTAGGACCTAAGAACATGAAACTTCCAATAGGACGGTTGGGATCTTTTAGACCGATACGGCTACGTTGGATGGCTTTAACTAATTTTTCCACAGCTGTTTCTTGGGCTATGACTTCCTTTGATAAAGCTTCTTTCATGCCTTTTAGCTGATTGCCTTCTGCTTGTGCCATTCTAGTGACAGGTACACCAGAAATCATAGAAACAACTTCAGAAATCATATCTTCAGTGATTTCTACAGGATGGGCATCTAATTCCTTATTAAATAGCTCTTCCTGGGCAGCGATTTGTTTCTCCAGTTCTACTTGTCGCTCACGCAGATTGCTGGCTAACTGATAATTTCCAGCCTTCACAGCCTTCATTTTGTCCTCATTTATTTTATCCTTTTCAGCATTCAGCTGCTGTACTATTGCAGGTGTACTGTTTTCCATCATGTGAGCTCGTGAACCAGCCTCATCAATGATGTCAATGGCTTTATCTGGGAAATTCCGGTCTGTAATATATCGTTCTGCTAATTGAACTGCATGTGAAAGAGCTGCATCACTATATCTTACATGGTGATGTTCTTCATATCTATCCTTGATGTTGTGCAAGATTTGTAAAGTTTCTTCCTTTGTGGAAGGCTCTACTATGATTTTTTGGAAACGACGTTCCAAAGCTCCATCCTTTTCGATGCTATTCCGATATTCATCAAGAGTTGTAGCACCGATGCATTGTAGCTCTCCACGAGCCAAAGCTGGCTTAAGCAGATTAGCTGCATCCATGGTGCCAGTGCTGGCACCAGCACCTATAATGGTATGAATTTCATCCATGAAAAGGATGACTTCATCATGTTCTTTCAACTCCTTTATCAGGTTCTGCATTCGCTCTTCAAATTGGCCACGGAACTTTGTTCCTGCTACTATTGAAGCCATATCTAGGCGAACGAGCCGTTTACCCAACAAGGTATGAGGAACGTTCCCTTCAATGATACGTGAGGCTAATCCTTCAACAATGGCAGATTTACCTACACCGGGTTCACCTATTAAGATAGGATTATTCTTTTTTCTGCGTGACAAAATCTGGGCTAGACGCTCAATTTCTTTTTGACGACCGACCACAGGATCTAGCAACTTCTCTTCGGCTGCCTTGGTCAAATCAGAACTGAATTTGTCTAGAAATGGAGTGTCACGATGTCCGTTATTTTTACCAGAATTTGAACTGTTTTTTGAACCATCTTGAGAGATGCGTATCATGCGGAATGGACTTTGACCTCCATCATCTGACAGGTCATCCTCTTCATCATCTTCACTAGTTTCGAAAGCACTTAGTGGTTGAGCATTTTCTGCTATGTTGTCATTCGCAGGATCAATTTCCCTATGCTGGTCTAATGTTTCTAGTTGAAGCCCTGAATCTTTCAGCAACTGGCTTACATAAAGTCTGTCGTTATTTATCATAGCATGTAATAAATCCAGAGTGTCTATTTTGGAACTATTTCTTCCTTGGGATTCCTTAAAACTCTCTTTTAATAATTTTGAAATATCAGTTGTTACATTCAAGTCATTGGAAGAACCATAGGGGTTGTAAATGGCCCTGATACGGTTTTCCAAAGTCTTTTTAATGTGATTAAGGTCTACTTTGGCAGAAACCAAAGCAGAGTATGCCTCACATGTTTCATCACGAAGTATGGCTAATAGCAGGTGTTCAGGCCCTACGAAATTTGAATCTAAGCGGCCTGCCTCTTCGCGACTGTACATGATGACTCTATTTAAACTTTCTGAAAACTGCATCTTTCAATGTCTTTAATTATGACCTATAATTTTACAAAAGCCGTGCCAAAAACCGTTTTGGTACTTTTTACAGAAAAAGTTTTTTCCTTTAAGAAAAAAGCAGTACTTTTACAAAGTTTTTGTGAACTAACTTATATAGTGTAAAAAGATTTAAAATAAATGACTGAACAAGACAGAATTATAAAGGTTGATATTGAGAAGGAGATGCGTTCTTCATACATAGATTATTCTATGTCTGTCATTGTGGCACGCGCTCTGCCAGATGTTCGAGATGGGTTTAAACCAGTGCATCGTCGTATTCTTTATGGTATGATGGAATTAGGCTATACACAGGATAAACCTTATAGAAAATCAGCGCGTATTGTAGGTGATGTATTAGGTAAATACCATCCACATGGAGATTCCTCCGTTTATGGTGCATTGGTTCGTATGGCTCAGCCTTGGGCAATGAGATATCCTTTGGTTCAAGGTCAGGGTAACTTCGGTTCCATCGATGGAGATACAGCTGCAGCAATGCGTTATACTGAAGCTCGCTTATTCAAGATAGGTGAGGACATGATGGGAGATGATTTGTACAAAGAAACAGTCGATATGGACCGTAACTTTGACAATACCTTGGATGAACCTTCAGTACTTCCTACCAGAATCCCTAATTTGCTAGTGAATGGTGCTACTGGTATTGCAGTAGGTATGGCAACGAATATTCCTACACACAATCTAGGTGAAGTGATAGATGGATGTGTAGCTTATATAGACAATCCAGACATTGATACGGAGGGATTGATGCAATATATTCCTGCTCCAGATTTTCCTACAGGAGCATATATTTATGGAATTTCAGGTGTTAGAGATGCCTATGAAACTGGTCGTGGACGTATTATGATGCGTGCTAAGGCTGAAATAGAAAATGGCCCTACACATGACAAGATTGTCATAACCGAGATTCCTTATGGTGTAAATAAAGCAGAGTGTATCAAGCACATTGCAGACCTTGTAAATGAGAAGAAACTAGATGGTATTTCAAATGCCAACGATGAGTCCGATCGTGAAGGTATGCGTATTGTTATTGATGTGAAGCGTGATGCCAATGCTAAGGTTGTGCTCAACAAGCTATTTAAGATGACTGAGCTTCAGAGTGCGTTCAGTGTGAATATGATTGCACTAATTGGAGCTCGTGGTGCTCAGCATCCAGGTCGTCCAAAGCTTTTAACTCTTAAAGAGTGTATCCAGCACTTTGTAGAACACCGTCATGAAGTGGTTATCCGTCGTACTCAGTTCGATTTACGTAAAGCTCAGGAACGGGCTCATATTTTGGAAGCATTGATTGTAGCTTGCGATAATATTGATGAGGTTGTACATATAATCCGTTCTTCTAAAGATCCTCAAGAGGCTGTAAACCGTTTGATGGAACGTTTTGGCTGGGATGAAGTGCAGGCAAAATACGTAGTTGACATGCGTTTGCGTCAACTCACAGGTTTGATGATGGAGAATCTGCGTAATGAGTATGATGAAATCATGAAGAAAATCGAGTACTATCAGCAGATTCTTTCAGATGATGTGCTTTGCTGGAAGGTTATTAAAGATGAACTTCTTGAAGTAAAGGAAAAGTATGGTGATCCTCGTCGTACTGAGATTATTCCTACAGCAGGCGAATTTAATGCTGAAGATTTTTATGCTGATGAGGATGAAGTTATCACCATCTCTCATTTGGGATATATTAAGCGTACTCCTTTATCAGAATTCAGAATTCAGGGTCGTGGAGGCTTAGGAAGTCAAGGTGGTAGGACACGTGATGCAGACTTTATAGAACACATCTATCAGGCTACCACACATAATACAATGATGTTCTTTACTCAGAGGGGTCGTTGCTATTGGCTTAAGGTATATGACATTCCAGAAGGTAATAAGGGGTCTAAAGGCCGAGCTATCCAAAACTTGCTGAATATCGAAAGCGGTGATGTAGTAAATGCATTTATTTGCGTGAAGGACTTGAATAATGAAGAGTTTGTGAACAGTCATTACCTGTTGTTCTGTACAAAGAGTGGTATCATCAAGAAGACCACTTTGGCGGATTACAGTCGTCCTCGTACAAATGGTGTGATTGCTATCAATATTAAGGAAGATGACCGTGTAGTAGATGTTTGTCTAACTAATGGGGAAAATGAAATCTTGATTGCCAACAGGAATGGTAGAGCCATCAGATTTAATGAAAGTACTGTTCGTCCTATGGGTCGTGCTGCTACTGGAGTTAAGGGTATGACTCTGGATGGACCAGATGATGAAGTGGTTGGCATGGTTTGTGTAGAGGATCCTAAGGCAGAAACTATTATGGTTGTCAGTGAGCAGGGCTTTGGAAAGCGCAGTGAGGTGGAAGACTATCGTATTACTAATCGTGGTGGTAAGGGAGTCAAGACCATTGAGGTGACAGAAAAGACGGGTATGCTCATTGCTATAAAGTCAGTGACCGATGAAAATGATCTTATGATTATAAACAAGAGTGGTATCACGCTCCGCTTGAAGGTCAGTGAGGTACGTGTTATGGGTCGTGCAACCCAAGGTGTTAAGTTGATAAACCTGACAAAACGTAATGATCAGATTAGTAGTGTGTGCAAGGTTTCTGCTGCTCAAGATGAAGAAGAAGATTTAAATGAAAATAACAACGTTGAAGGGGAAACTAACCCAGAAACTCCAATTGAAAGTTAACAATTAGTACTAATTTAATTTAACAAAAACTATGAAGAAAGTTTTATTAATGGCAGCTGTGTTGCTCGGTTCAACTGCTGCTGTATTTGCTCAGGATGCAAAGGCTCTGAATGATGAAGTTCAGGCTCTTAAGGCCCAGGTCGACAAGGGCCAGCAGGCTTTGATCTTGGGACAAGGTGATGCAAACCAGTTCTATGGTTTGGTAGATCAGTTGTTCGATAAGGTTTACGAGTGCGATAAGGTTGCTGAGCAGCCAGACGCAAAGGGCAAAGTTAAAAACAAGTTCCGTAAGGCAAATGCAGAACTGTTGAACCAGAATCGTCCTCAGCTCATCAATGCTGGTGTTGAGGCATTCAACAACAATGAGAATGCAAAGGCTCTGAAGTATTTTGGTAAGTACATTGATGCAGCAAAACATCCAATGATGGAAAAGTTCAATTATGCTGCTACTGACACCATGATTCCTTTGATTTCTTATTATGCATGTATTGCTGCAGCTCGTGAGGAAAATCATGATGCAGTTCTTAAGTATGCTGATGAGGCTGTTAAGGACAAGGAGAATGGTGCTTCTGCTCTGGAGTTGAAGTGCGCTTCTTTGAAGGCTACAAACAAGAATGATGAATTCTTGGCAGCTTTGAAGGAAGGTCTTGAGAAGTTCCCTAACGATAATTATTTCGTAGGTAACATGATTGACTATTACACTAACAACAATCAGTATGCTGAGGCTTTAACTTACATCGATTCTCAGATTACAAAGAATCCTAACAATGATTACTTCTATTTTGTAAAGGGTTATTTGTATCAGACTCAGAAGAATTATGAAGAGGCAGACAAGGCTTATGCAAAGTCTGTATCTATGAATCCTAATTCAGCACAAGCACAGTCTTATGCAGGTTTGAATCTTTGCCAGCAGGCTATCGCATTGGGTGAGGATCCAAATGTTTCTGAGGCTACACTTGAGGATCTTTACAGACGTGCACTTCCTTATTATGAGAAGGCTCGTGAGTTGGCTCCAGATGACAAGACTTTGTGGTTGAATGGTCTTTATACTTGCTACTATCGTTTGAAGATGACCGAAAAGGCTGCAGAGATTGAAAAGCTGATGTAATTTCATATTATCAGATAAAAGGAAAGAAGGTGTGCTGAAAAAGCACACCTTCTTTTTTTGCCTTTAATCGCAGAAGCTATTTATTTTCTAGAAGTTGTGCAAGATTATTCCTTTTAGAATTACTTTTTCTTGCTCTTTTATATGAATGAGAGTATTTCTTTTAAAAAAAAACTCTTTTATTATTTTGGAACAGCAAAAAATATTATATTTGCAACAAAGAACAATTAGACCGAACTATTATTATGAAAAGTAAGGATCTGTATTCATTAAGACAGCAGTTAGTATCGGACATTACCCGGGCTATGGGACATCCTGCACGTATTAGTATTTTGGAGTATGTGGCTAAGCGCGGTGAATGTTATTTTGGTGACTTGGTAAATGAAATACCTTTAGCCAAAGCAACTATTTCCAGACATTTAGGTGAGTTGAAAAGTGCAGGTTTGATTCAATGTGAATCGGAAGGGCCAAAATCTAGATTGTGGATTAACAAAAAAAATTGGGAATTTGCTCGAAAGGTATTTAATGATTTCTTCTCGGAAAACCAGGATAAATTAAAAGACGAGTAAACGATTCTAAACTTCTAGTTTCAGCACCAAAGAAAGATGGGACGTAAATAGGTTGCGTCCCATCTTTTTGTTTGGTCTAAATCTATTAGGGTTGTTCTATTTTTTCGCAAGATGTTTTGGGGATTTAGACGGTTCTGCATGCACTGGAATCTCCTTTTTATTGGATCTTACGTGCGTTTTGTTTGTCTGTTTGCATCCTCTTTGTTCCTTTTGATTGACGTTTTGTCTTTGTTCTATGGATATGATGTGCAAAATTACTCTATCTTCGTTCAAAAATACCTATTAAATGCTATGTATTTTGAATTTTGTTTGTCTTTTAGAAAGAAAAGCCTATTTTTGCAGAGTCATTTATATATGAAAATTGAAAGTAGTATTAAACTCTATAGTTAGCCTGGTGTAACTGTGAAATTATAGCAGGTGGTATCTTAAGAGATTTTTAAATGAAAAAGGATTTAAAAAAGGGATTCTCTGTGAAGAGGAGCCCTTTTTATTTTTATTCGGATGTCAAGCCTAATAGTTTCCGATATAGGGTAATATAGTTTTGAGTATAGGTGTCATAATTGTATTGCTCTGAGAAGATTTTAGCTTGTTCTGCTTTTTCCGGATGTTTCTTCCACTCGGGATAATCCTTACGGATGACATCTGCCATGGCTTCTGGTTCTAAAGAATCCCAATAGCATGCTTGGTTCTCATAAACTTCAGGTAAACTTCCTAGCTTTGAAGCATAGACACGACATCCAAATCGCATGGCTTCTAATCCTGGAATGCCGAAACCTTCCAAACGACTAGGGAAGAAATAGGCTGCAGCACGTGCATAGAGCCAGTTCTTTTCAGGGTCTGTCACCTTGCCTACTAGGAATACTCTATTTTCTCCCACTTGAGCTATTAGTTCACGTAAGGTTTGTGCATAGGCAAAATGGTCATCCCCGCAAATGTAGAGCTTGTAGCCTGGGAAATAATGCATCATGGGTACTAGTTTCTGGAAATTCTTTTTCTCACGAATCTGCCCGATAGAGAAAAAGAACTTTTCATCAGGATTTGCCACAAAAGCAGGTTTTTCTTTCGGTGACTTTGTGGTGTCTTGGATGCCATTATAGATTATGCTTATGGGTTTACTAGAAGCCTGATGCACATTGGCTAATAGCTCCCGTTGTACATATTTAGAGATGCAGGTTATGTAGTCCGAGTTCTTTACACGATGTCTCATTTGGAAGACATGACGAAGACGGTGCAGACCTTTCTTCTCGTATAAATAATTAAGGTCATGTACAGTGAGAAGCTGTATGGTTCCTTTTTTCATGTAACGATAACGATATTGTTGATCTGTGGCATGCCAGAGGTCGATTTGACCACCTATTTTTTTGATATCATCACGAACATGCTCTTTTCTGATGTACTCAGCTTCATCCCCAAAAACACCTAGATGCTTCTCAGGGACCATCATGATGATACGCATGTCTGGGAATTTCAACTTGGCAAGTCTGGGGCCGTAATTTTTTGCAATCTCTCCAAACCCACAGAACGTGCCAATGTGAGACATATCTACAACAACGTTTTTTTTCATATCTTTTTTCTTTTGTGGTGCAAAGGTAGTAAATAAAGCTAAATTCTCATTCTGGTAGAATAGAATTCTCTATTTTAAAAACAAAAACTAATACTTTTCTTACAAACGAATATAATTGATTTTGAAAAATTTGTATAAAATCAAATTGTATTCTATTTTTGCATCACTAAAATAGACGTCTTTTAAAGGTAGGATATATAGTTTATAGATTAAGGTTGTTTGAAGAGCTCTCCATCGGGGGAGCTTTTCTTTTTTTAAAGTCATATACTCATGCCAAATTTTCGAAAGAACTTGTGGGTCATCTTTAAAATAGTTATATTTGCATGAAATGAAATACAAAATAGAATCATGAATATAACCGTTAATAATAAGACTGTGCAAGTCTTCACAGGAGCAAAAGCCGTAGATGCCATTCGTAAGTACATGGTAGAAACCCAGAAATCGCCCAGTGGTTTGGATACATTGACGATTTTTGATAAGTATGGACATGAAATTGATGGAGAAGCTCCTCTGAAAGAAGGGGATGTGATAGAAGTGAAGTCTTCACAAAGAAGTATAGCTGAAACTTTAGATACTCCCAGACTGAATTCAGAAATTTCGTCCACTCCAACTAAGCTTCCATTTCCAAATTCTAAAGCATGAAACGCAGCATTTTATTTCTAGTGCTCCTCTCGTTTTTTCTAGGAGTAGGAGCACAGCAAAGGGAAATACACATCCTCTCAGTGAATGATGTGCATGCCCAAATAGACAATATGCCTCAATTGGCTGCCATAGTGGACAGCCTCCGTTCTATTGACCCGGAATTACTGGTGATAGCTGCAGGGGATAATCGTACGGGGAACCCCATAAACGACCAATATGAACCTACCAGTTACCCGATGACAGCTCTTATGAATTTTATCGGGTTTGATTGCACAGGTTATGGGAATCATGAGTTTGATTCTGGTGTTAAAGGACTGGCTAAGGTGATAGACTTAAGCAACTTCCCTCATGTGAATGCCAATGCTCATCCAGATCCGTCTTTAGGGATTCATCAGATTCCGTATAAGATTTTTAATATTGATGGCATTTCGATTGGCATTTTGGGAGTGGTTCAGCTGGGTACGCATGGATATCCAGATACGCACCCCGATAATGTGAAAGGGGTGACGTTTACTGACCCTGCTGAAACCATAAAACAGTATGAATGGCTGGCAAAGAAATGCGATGTAAATATCTTATTGTCCCATCTAGGTTACGAAGATGACCTGAAAATGGCAGCTCAATTTCCTTATTACGATTTGATAATAAGCAGTCATTCACATACGCAATTAAAAGGAGGAGAACTTCACAACGGAGTCTTAATTACCCAAAATACAAATAAGCTGAAGCGTTGTACTTACACCACTCTTACCGTGGAAGATGGAAAAGTGGTGAAAAAGGAGGCCGTGAACATAGAAGTAGAAACCTATCCCCGGAAGAATTTAATAGCAGAGGAACTGGTTCGCTTTTTTAACGATAATGAATTCTTCCAACGTGAACTGGCTATGGCAGAGACACCGTTTACCTCTCCAGAAGAATTAGGGGTGTTCCTGTGCGATGCGATTAAAAGTGAAGCTAATGCTGATTTTGCCTTGTGGAATGCAGGTGGGGTACGATTAGATAAGCTAGATGAGGGCCCCATAACGGTGAATAAAGTCTTGCAGTTGGATCCCTTCGGGAATATGTGCGTGGAAATGAATCTCACAGGTAAGGAATTGGAAGACATCCTTTTCTCTTGCTATCAGAATGATCAGTTCATCTTCCCGTTCACTTCTGGAAATTTGATGTCTACCATAACTTTCGACCCGAAAGATAAACTGAAAATTCAAAAAATGGATATCCGGACATCGGATGGAAAGAAACTGAATGCGAAGAAAATCTATAAAGTAGTAACCAACAGCTATACAGCATCTATTACCGATGCTCCCAGAAAAGACCAGGGTAGAGACCTCAATATAGGAACCTCGGACATGGTGATGAAATACCTGGAAAAGAAGGGGAGCGTGGATTATCAGGGCAGGAAATGTCAGCAGATTTTGAATAGAGAATAAATTGTAAAGAATATTCCGCAAAAAACTGATGAAAAGTTTCTTTATTTTATTTTTTTAGTTATATTTGCGAAATTAAAAACAATTAGAAAAAGCCGAACTGCTAGGAAGGGTGTAGGCACGTTTTAAAACAAAAAAACTCATGATACAAGAAGATGCTATTAAGAATGCAGCTGAAGAAGTAAAAGAAACTGCAGAACAGGTTCAGGAAGCTGTAACTGAAAAGGTAGCAGATGCTAAAGAGGCTGTAGCCGATGCAGCTGAAGCTGTGGAAGCTAAGGTAGAGGAGGCAAAAGAGACGTTGAAAGGTGCTGAAGAAGCTGTTACTGAGAAAGTTGAGGATGTAAAGCAAACTGTAGAAGATGTAAAGGAAACCATCGAAGAAAAGGTGGAAGAAGCAAAAGCTGCAGTGGAAAATCCTACAGAAGAGGTGAAAGCTGAAGCTGATAAACTTACTGATAAGATAGGTGATGCCTTCGACGATGTTAAGGATAAAATTAGCGATGTCATTGATGACCTCAGTGAAAATGAGACCGTAAAAGCTGCTAAGGAGAAAGTGGATGATTTCATTGATGACCTTCAGGAGAATGAAACGGTGAAGAAGGTTCAGGAGAAGGTAGCCGATGTCATTGAAGACATTAAGAGCAATGAAACCGTGAAGCAGACCATGCAGAAGGTGGATGAAACTTTGGATCAGATAGCTAAAAGCGAAACAGCTAAGCAGGCTCAGGAATTTATAAAGGATTCTGCTAGTAAAGCTGGAGATGTGATTAACCAAGCTGCTGATGAAATTCAGAAAACCAGTCTGTGGCAGAAGATTAAAAATCTTTTCAAATAAAAATATCTTGTAAATAAAGGAATGGGTGGACATGGGTTCACCCATTTTTATTTTGATTTTTTATTTACAAAATGAGAGGTGGCATTCTTAAAGAGAAAAAACTCTCCTTCAGGGTAAATTTTTCTCTCCAGTTAGGGAAAAATTTTTCTCCCGAAGGAGAGAAAATTTTGTCTTTATAACTAGCAGTTTTTTTCAGTGGTGAGAAGATGAGTTTGTCCTAAAAAATATTTTACATTTCAGGGATGTATGGTTTTTATGCTGATCATTTTTATTGCCACATGGGATAGTCTTCTTAATTTCCCTTGGAAATAGTTGGAAAGGAGGGGAAATCACTTTATATTTGCAGTATAGGAATAAAATAAGTGATGTTTAGAATTAGATGTTTTCATATTGTTAGAAAGCATTAAATACTTTTCTAGCAGTATTTATTTTACTGGTTCTGGTTCGTGAGAATAGGAATCTTTTTTCAATCATTAAGTCGAATAAAATTTAGCAGGAAAAGGTAATCGTGAAGGTTACCTTTTCTTTTTAATCTCATTTTTCTCCCGTTTTTTTCTTTTGCGTGGAAAAGTTGCTGTATTTTTGTAAGGTAAAACGATGGAAAGTTTATGGTGATTAGAAACAAAATCCGTTTTTGTCTGTTGATGTTGCTTCTGTTTGGAGTGCTGCTTTTCCTGGGAGGGAGCCTCATTCCAATGCCAGAAGCTGTATATGCCAATGACACCACTTACGGGTGGCATAGCATTCTGCAAGACCTGGGTCTGGGGGTAATAACCCTCATAGGTGGGCTGCTGGTTTTTATTGTGCATTATAAGGTTAGGAAGCTAGCCGACTTAAAAACGGTGAAGACTCCAGGGAAATGGGCTACGGTTCTCATTGCCAATATGGCAGTTCTTCTGTTCATTCCTGGTACTTTCTTGTATTACACCTACCGAGGCTGGAGGGGGGATTACCCTGCCAGTGCAGATTCTATCGGGATTCCTATGCTCATGCAGCTTCATTTCACGCTTTTCCTCCTGATTCCTCTGAATCTCTTTCTTTTACTGGCTATCTGGAGAATTTCCCTTCCTTCTTTTTTGTATATGAAGATTCTGAAAACCAATGGATGGTTGAGGTTTTGGGAAATCCTGCTGAACTGCCTCATGGCATTTGATTTACTTTTATTAGCCTTTTTCGTGTGGGATGGGGATGTAGTAGCAGTGATTTCTATGCTGATTCTCTTTTATGTCCTCCTGATACTGCGTACGGGAAAAGTCAATTACTATAATCAGAAACAGATAAACCGATAAAAAGAGGGCTCCAAATTGGAGCCCTCTTTTTTTTATTTCAGTGTCAGTGTCACTATACTGTGTGCTGGTAGGGTAAGGGTAAGTACCCCCTTCTTTACTTTGGCACCTTTGAATGGTGCTGGTTTCACTTCTTCTGGCTTCTGGAAGGAATTATAGGAACCCATTTCCTTTCCTTCAAGTATTTCACCTTCAGCATTCTTTACGGTCAGACCGTTGATGTTTACGGTGATGGTTTCTGTCTTGTCTGGAGAAGCATTGGTTACAGAAAGGTGTACCTGTCCGTTTTTCTTTGAAGCTGTAGCACTTACCAGAGGGAGTTTTCGGTTTCCTTCAGTATCTACTACATCGCATTTCACTTCTAGTGGAAGGTAGGTAGCATCTTGATGCACATTGTACATACGGAAGACATGATAGGTAGGGGTGAGCACCATGTGTCCGGTTCCTTCCTGATCGGTGAGAATCATGCTTTGTAGTACATTGACTATCTGAGCGATGTTAGCCATCTTCAGACGACGGGTATACTTGTGGAAGATGTCGAATGACAGGGAGGCTACCAAGGCATCACGCATGGTGTTTTGCTGGAAAAGCCATCCAGGGTTTGTGCCTTCTTCTACATCCCACCAGGTGCCCCATTCATCCAGCAGAAGATCCACACGGTTCTTTGGATCCAGCTCATCCATAATGGCAATGTGTTTCTGGAGAACTTCTTCTACCTCACGGCACTTACTCAGGGTGCGGAGATATTCAGCAGTGGTGAAATCGGTAGCAGAGCCTTTTGGCACGTCCCAACCATTGATGACGGAATAATAATGCAGGGAAATTGCATTCATTTTGTTCCCAATGGCTTTCATGCACACTCTAGTCCAGTTGTAATCATAATCACTGGCACCACTAGCTACCTTATATAATTTATTTCCATCATATTCTCTGCAGTAGGTGGAGTAGCGTCGGTAAAGGTCACTGTAGTATTCAGGACGCATGTTTCCACCGCATCCCCAGCTTTCATTTCCCACACCTAGGAATTTCACTTTCCAAGGCTTCTCGCGTCCGTTTTCCCTGCGCAGATTTGCCATCGGGCTGTTTCCGTCACTGGTCATGTATTCCACCCATTTAGCCATTTCTTCCACGGTTCCACTTCCCACATTACCACTGATGTAAGGTTCGCAACCCAGCATCTCGCAAAGGTTCAGGAACTCATGAGTACCGAAACTGTTGTCTTCCACGGTACCACCCCAGTTGTTGTTCACCATGGTAGGACGTTTCTCTTTGGGGCCGATACCGTCCATCCAGTGATACTCATCAGCAAAGCATCCTCCAGGCCAACGGAGAACGGGTACGTGCAAGTCCTTCAATGCTTGAAGTACGTCTTTCCTGTATCCTTTTTCATTAGGAATCTGGGAGTTTTCACCCACCCAAAGTCCTCCGTAGATGCATTGTCCCAGATGCTCAGAAAACTGTCCGTAGATTTCTTTAGGGATTACATTCCCTTCCTTAGTGACATCCAGTGAAATTTCTGAGGTTAATTGTGCAGAAGTACTCGTGGAAAAAGCCAGTAGAGATAAGACTGCAAACGATTTGAAATGTTTCTTCATATTATTACATTATAGATTTTATAGGTGCGAATATAGTAAAAAATTGCTTATCTTTGCGGGAAACAAAAAGTTTTATGATGAAAATGAGAAGTATTTGCATCCTGATGTGCATTATGTTTTTCTTTCCTGCAATGGCTCAGGATGCCACGGTGTCAGGACCTGATGGCAAGTTGAAGGTGGATTTGTATTGCCCTGAAAAGGGGGAAGTGAATTATACGGTCACCTATGAAGGCCTTCCTATGTTGGAAAATTCAGCATTAGGCTTAGAAACGAATCTGGGTGCTTATGGCAAGAAAGACAAGTTCTTGAAGCAGACTATAGATAAGCTGGAAGATACTTACTCCGTGAATCGCATTAAGACGAGTCTGGTGCATTATCGTGCCAATCGTCTGGTTTGTGATTTCCAAACGAAAGATGGACGCAACTGGCAACTGGAATTTCGGGTTAGCAATAATGATGTGGCTTTCCGATATCTTCTTCCTAAGGATGGAGAGACCGGCAGTGTGAGGGTGATGCGGGAGAATACGGCATTTCATTTTCCATCAGAGACCACTACCTTCCTTTGTCCCCAGAGCGATGCCATGATAGGGTGGAAGCGTACTAAACCCAGCTATGAAGAGTATTATAAGGCTGATGCTCCCATGAATATCCGTTCTGAATATGGACATGGATATACTTTCCCTTGCCTTTTTCATGTAGGGGAGAAAGAATGGGTTTTAGTGAGTGAAACAGGGGTAGACAGTAAATACTGTGCATCCAGGTTAAGTGATTGTCAGTTTGATACTTATACCCTGGAATTCCCCATGCCAGAGGAGAATAATGGAAACGGTACGTCGGAACCTGCATTTGCACTCCCTGGGGCTACTCCATGGAGAACCTTAACGGTAGGAAATTCGTTGAAACCTATCGTGGAAACCACGGTAGCCTGGGATGTGGTGGAACCTCTTTATATCACAGAAAACCAGTATAAGTTTGGAAAGGGAACGTGGAGCTGGATTCTTTGGCAAGATAAGAGCATCAATTATGAAGATCAGGTTAAGTTTGTCGACTTGGCATCTGCCATGGGTTATCCTTATGTCTTAGTGGATAATTTCTGGGATACGGAAATCGGTAGGGATAGAATCGTAGATTTGATTCAATATGCCAAGAGCAAGCAGGTGGAGGTATTCCTTTGGTATAGTTCCAGTGGCTACTGGAATGATATCGTGCAGGGTCCGGTGAATTGTATGGATAACTCCATTGCTCGGAAGAAGGAGATGCGGTGGCTTCAAAGTATAGGTGTAAAAGGAATCAAGGTGGATTTCTTCGGAGGAGACAAGCAGGAGACCATGCGCTTATATGAGCAGATTCTGAGTGATGCAGACGACAATGGTTTGATGGTGATTTTCCATGGATGTACCCTTCCTAGAGGATGGGAACGTATGTACCCCAACTATGTGGGAAGTGAGGCTGTCAGGGCTAGTGAGAATCTGGTCTTCAATCAGAGCGACTGTGACATTGAGGCTTTCAATGCATGTCTTCATCCTTTTATCCGTAACACTTTGGGTAGTATGGAGTTCGGAGGGTGCTTCATGAATCGTCAGCTTCGAAAAGACAACAAGAAAGGGAATACCCGTCGTACTACCGATATCTTCCAACTGGCAACCACCATTCTTTTCCAGAATCCGATTCAGAATTTTGCCTTGGCTCCCAATAATCTGGAGGATGCTCCTAAGGTATGTATGGATTTTCTGAAAGAAGTTCCCACGGTTTGGGATGAAACAGTCTTTTTGGATGGGTATCCTGGGAAATTTGTAGTCTTGGCTCGTCGTAAAGGTAATACTTGGTATATAGGTGGCATTAATGCTACAAACGAGCCACTGAAATTGAAGTTGGATTTAACTCCTTTGCATGTGGAGAAGGTAAAGCATTATGATGGAGGAAACAGCCCAGAAGTAAAATCGGTCAAAGTGAAAGGGCTCTTCTCTGCTACCTTAAACCCTAATGATGGCATTGTTCTAGTGAGTGAGTAAATGTTATAAATCGTTTATATCTTTGGGCATTTGGTTTAATCTGCGTATTTTTGCAATTGCATTGTAAAGGTATTAATTTTATGAGAGGGAAATTCTTTTTGTTGTTTCTTATATTCTTTTCTATGTTGGCACCAGTACAGGTGTCGGCACAGAAGGTGAAGCTGCATAATTTCCGTGAGGCTCGTAACTTCTTAAAAAACAACAAGAAAGGTGAGGTTGATAAGATCATAAAGAAACTTACCCCAGCAGATAGTATCGAGAAAAAATACTTGAATGGCATGATTAACCAGTACTCCATTGAGCAGTCCAATGTGAATGTTTACTGGGGCACTAAGGTAGATACTGCCAATGTCTTCAAAACAGTCTATTCAATGTACGATAATTTTTATGCCAGTTATCCGTATATTAAGGATAGAAGTTTGTATGCAAATCCAGTAATAGCTGCTTTTCGGAGATACCAGAGTAATCTGGGGATAGGTGGTAATTATTTCATTGCTCACAAAGATTATGAACAGGCATATAAGTTCTATGATATTTTCTTGAGGCTAAAAGATGAACAGTTGATATCAGCACCTGATACGTTGTTAAAAAAAGTCTATGGAAATGCTGTAATAGCAGCTAACCTGTCGAACCGTTATGATGACGTGGTGCGTTTAGCAAATGAAGCTCTTCACTTAGGTTATAATACGGAGGATATTGATATTCAGCTTTGTGCAGTATTGCGAAAGATGAATAGGACAGAGGAATGGGTTTCAGCATTAAAACAGTCCATCAAGCGTCATCCGGAGCAGTTTGCTTTCTATGGTATGTTAATAGATTACTATCTGCAGGAGAATCATGCAGATGATGCCATGGTTTTAGCCGATGATTTGGTTAAGACCGATTCTACTAATTATCTGAATTGCTTTGTAAAGGGATATGTCTGTTTGCATACCCATGATTTAGATAATTCTCAGCATTGGTTGGAAAAATCATACGCTATTAACCCTAGCTATGTGCCAGTTCTTTCCAGCCTTGGTTTCTGTACCATAAAGCAAGCAGAAAAAATGGAGAATTCTATCACCCATTTCCCATTTACTCCAGAGGAGAAGGAGGAAATTAATGGGGTGTACCGGAAGGCTCAAGGGTATTTAGAAAATTGCCGTAAACTAGCTCCAAAAGATAAAGCCCAGTGGGTTGATTCTTTATGGAAGGTTTATTATAAACTTAACGAAGGTGATAAGTTGGACGAAATAGAAAAGCTGATGGAATAAACCATCAGCTTTTCTATTATCTTCTGCAGATTCTGGCATAATCGCAATACTGGCAATGAGATCCATCACATTGTGAGAAAGGTGTCTCTATATCAAATATTTCTTCTAGTTTCTGTTTGATTTTTTGCCTGTATTCTTCACCAATCTCTTGTTCAAAATCAGTGATGGATGATGAAGTTTTTTCACCTTCTTTCTTGATTTTTACCGTAGGTTGGTAGTCTTCTCCTGCAGCTTTTTGGATATAGAAAAGGGAAGGACTGATAGGATAGTTGTGTGGGTTAAGTCCATTTTTGTTCACTTGCATGGCATAGAAGAATGCTTGTAAAGCATGGTATTGTCTCCCTTTGTTCCCATTAAGGAATAAATCTTCCAATGTACCAGGTTTTTGAGGACTTCCACTGGTTTTGTAATCAATGACTCGTATAATTCGTTTTCCCGTTTCTTTCTCCGTGTATTCATCCATTCTGTCAATGTTTCCACCTATGTTTATCCAGGTTTCTTGTTCATTGAACTTAAAAGTTACTTTATCATAGATAGGCATTTCCAGACCTCTCAGGGTAAAAGGAGCTAAACTAAGATCACGTTGGAGCAACTGCTTAACGTAACGTAACATGACCTGCTGAATAATGTATTGAATTCCGTTGAGAGTTGGCATTTCCTCTTCTGGATTCTCCATTTTAAATACTTCTGTTTTCAAGAAATGGTTTACAGTTTTAGCGAGGAAATATTCATTTTTTAAGATACCTTGTATCATGGATGCTGTAATATCTCCTTGTCCTGTGGCATGCGTAAGTTCCAGATAAATAGCTTCACTACATTTATGGAAGATATTTCCAAATGTGGCATTGTCTATTTCTTCCGTAACATTCTCTGTTACGTTAATCCCTGCGATGTAGTGGAAATAGAATTCCAAAGGGCAATTGATATAGGTGTTTAAAGCTGATGGGGAAAGATATTTTCTATGTATTTCTCCATCAGGTTTTTTATCTTCTCTTTGGTATCGGCTCAGTAGTTCTTTTAGCATTTCAGGGGTTTTCTGAATGCTTATTTCCTGAGCCATAATTGGTTCTTGTTCAGTAGTGAGTGTTTTTAGGGTTACTTTGTGGTTCTTTGGATGCTCAATGAGATACTGAAGCAAAAATCGGCTCATCTCACCTTTTTGAAGACCTTCAGTATTATTGTTGTAAACGAATGCGATTTTTTCTGCACGTTGTAACAAACGATAGAAATAATAGGCATATACTGCCATTTTTTGTTCCACCAGTGTCATCTGAAAAGCCCTACGTAAGTTGTATGGTATAAAACTGGCATTGCTTTCACTTTTAGGAAGCATGCCTTCGTTTAGGCTAAGCATAATGATGTGCTGGAAATCTAGACATCGGGTTTCCAGAACACCCATGACCTGAAGTCCTATAATGGGTTCTCCGTGAAATGGGATATTGGCACCATTCATTAGCTGGTCTATAAAGCGAACCAGTGTTTTGCTATTTACTGTCAGAATCTTATCTTCTACTTGCTTTATGAGTCTGTTCAGTAGGGTATAAGCAGTGAACATAGCCTCATGGTAGAGAGGGGTGAAAGTAGCATTTAGATCCTCTTTATGAAGGTTCAGACTATGAGCTGCTGTTTCTACCTGTTCTCTTAGGTAGGCAAGGAACATGGCAGGTTCATCTTGAAGGCATAATGCTGGGAACAACTGGGAAAGCAGTTCATCATCATGGAAATCTAGAGAAGAGGGGAAAAACTTATTCTTATCTGTTAACTCCTTCAGTTTTTCTACAGCATGTTCACTAATCATTTGTGTATATGGATGAAGTAAGACCCTCTGTACTTCAGCAAATTTGTAGCATCCTTTATCTTTACTATACCCTGAAATATGTAGTTCACAAAGTGCTTTGATAAAACTGTGAATTGGGGTACTACTCAATGGAAATCCCATTGTAATGTTCAGATTCTCCATGTCTTCAGGTAGTGCATGGAGTACCGGCTCCAATAAGGTTTCATTGCATAGAACTACAGCTGTTTTGCTCTCTGGTTTTGTGATATTTTGCTTAAGCCAAGGAGAAATGTAGTTTACCTGTGCATTTTCAGTAGCCGAAGCTATGATTTCCACTTCCTTTGGTTTACTCATGCTTTGGAAGTAGGATTCAGGCAGTTCGTTCTTGAATTTATCTAAGTTTTTTTTAAGGAATAGTCCAGCCTCCATTTCTTTATCTTTATCTTGAAGATAATAGAGGTCATAATCCCAATAGAATAATGCTTTTCCTACTTTTTTAATTTCTGTAAATAATTGTTCCTCTACTTTGTCTAATAAGTTAAACCCTATGAAAATATATTTTTCCGCAGTGAGGTTTTCTGGGTGAAAATTTTCTACCACTTGACGAAATAGAGCACCTTCATAAAGCAGGTTTTCTTTCAAGAGATGCTCCTTAAATTGAGAATAGAGTGTTCCTAATATATCCCAAACATGGATGAACTCTTGTTGAATTTGGGTATCATTGAACTGGAAACTGTCAAAAAATTGACCCAGAGCATCCCGTTGTTCTTCTGATAGAAATTCAAAAGTATTCAACTCTTTCAGTTCTTTCAAATTCTGAAAGAGCTGTTTGGGGTCAACCATGTTTTTATCCACATCGTCAAAATCAGAAAGTAAGAGTTCCCCCCAGGAATAAAACCGGTCAAGTGACATCTCTTGTTCAGTAAGATGCCTTAATTTGCAGTAAAGTGGGTAGAGTTCACAGACTAATCTTATTTTGTCTGGGACCTCTACGGAACTAAATTTTCTAAACAGTTCAGAAATGGATATATAGGTGGGAGCCCAAACGGGTTGATTTGATGCTTGTGCTAGATACTCGTTCATAAAAAGGCTTGCACGTTTGTTGGGGAAGACCAATACCATTTTATGCAGTTTGTTTCCAAAACGAGCTACTAAATCTTGAGCTATATATTTTAAGAATGGTTCCATGTTAATTCAATGTTACAGGTTCAATGTGATTTTTATAGACATACCAAAGGTAACCTTCTACTTTTTGATACCCCATTTGTGAAAGGAGATTCATATACCCTTGAACCTGCCCTATGTGTGTATTTTCAGGTTTTCCGAATTTGAAATCCACTACTATGACGTTGTTGTCTTTTACCATGACTCGGTCTGGTCGGTGAGTTTCTACTTCTACTCCTGTGTTCTGCAAGATAGAGCATTCATTAATTACTTCCCAATCACCAGAAAACCAATCCTTTGCAATGGGGTTCTGCAAGGCTTTGTGAACTAACTGGCTTATGCGTTTTTGGGTTAGATTACTGCCAATTATACCATCGAATTCAAACTGTCTCAACATGGGTTCTACATCTTTCACAGTCTGAATTTGGGAAAATAAGCTATGCAAAATAAGACCTTGTTGGATAAAGTCATGATTCTCTGGTGTGTCCTGGTCTCCTATAAATTGCTTGCTTTTGTTGCTTTGTCGGAACTCAATATGAGTGATATGGTTTTCTATTTTTACAGGAGTTTCTATAGGGACAGCCAATAATGGATTTTCAGAGGTTTTCTTATCCTCATTATCCTTAGAGAAATAGGGGACTCCAAACGAGTAGGTGAAATCTTCGTTCTCATCCGATTTTGCTTCTTGATTGTTAAGAACACGGTAAAGCAATGCAGATACATTGTCTAAAGTGCCATTCTTCTTTGTAGGGCATTTTCCTATGATATAAAGATTGGCTTTAGGACGTGTGAATGCCACATAAAGCAGATTGATGTTATCAATCCATTGCTGTTGTAGCTCATCATTATAACTGTCCTTAAAATCGCTTTCCTTCATGTCTTTTCCAAAAGTAACAGGAATAACAGGAAGTTCCGTCTCATCTTCGGAATTAGTTTCAGTCCAAACAGGGTCTCCATACCGGGTCAGTTCCCAATCGCAGAATGGAATGATGACATGCTTGAATTCCAAACCTTTGGAAGCATGTATGGAATGAATCTGTATTCCGTTAATCTTTCCTGCAGGAATTTGTTTGTCGCTCAGGTTTTCTTCCCAGAAGTTCAGGAAAGACAGGATATCTCCAGATTCTTTTTTGAGGAATTCCATCACTTGATCTAAGAAGAAGAAAATGTAAGCTTCTTGGTGCTCTATCTCTTGTAAATGGAAGATGCGAATGATATTCTCTATCAGTTCATAAAGAGGGAGTAATCGGAGCATTCCGTACTGCTGAAGGAATTCTTCCGGTAGCAGAGCCCTACGAGCTTCTGCTTTTAATTGACAGATTTGGTTTAGACTAATGTCATTACGGAGTATCTGATTTTGATAGACAGTAGCTAATTGAATCTCTGACAAGGTGTTTTCATCCGTGTTCAAATAGCTTAAGGCTTCAATAATGGTACACACTGCTACAGAAGCACTGAGTAGGAATGCCTCATTGGAAACAATGGGTACTTTTTCCATGTTACGGGCAAAGTATTCAGCAATATCTGGTATCGGCTTTTTTTTGCGTACCAGGATAGCTATGTCATTCATCTTTGCTCCATTGTCCAGTAGGTATTTAACAGTTTCGGATATTTCTTTTAATGTTTCTTCTTGGTAGTCATCTACTCTTTGTTCATTCTTTTCATTAATTAAAGTGACATGTACATAGCCTTTCCCTTCTTTCTCAGAGGTTGTTTTTTGACTCACATCCTTGTATAGAGTGCCAATTTGCAGTTCTATATTATTTTCTGATTCCAGTTCTTCCATGATAGTCATTAAATCACGGAAGAAATTGTTGTTGAAATCGATGATATTCCCGCAACTGCGTCGATTGGTATCTAGGGTAATTTCATGGATTTTTGCTATGTTTGGAAGTTCTTTTTTTATATCACTTAGGATTTTCCAGTCGCCTTCTCTCCACCTGTAGATACTTTGCTTGATATCTCCCACGATGAGGCTGTTGTTTCCTTGGGATAGGCATTCCGTGAGTAGAGATTTAAAGTTGTTCCATTGTAAGCGAGATGTGTCTTGGAACTCATCTATCATGATGTGTTTCAGATGGGTGCCAATTTTTTCAAAGATGAAAGGCGTGTCACTTCCATCGATGAGTTGATTCAAGAGGTGAGGAGTTTGAGCTAAGAGTAAACGGTTGTTTCTTTGATTTTCTTCTTGAAGTTGAGCATAAATGCTGGAAAGCAGCAGTAGGTCATTGAAGTTCTTTCGAATGCAGAGGCATGTCTTAATAATTTTATTGCTTTTAGGTCTGTAGGTTTCAGCCTCCTTCAACATCGGAATCCAAACGGTTTCAGCCAATTCCGTTATTCGCTCTTTTTTAGAAGTGTTCCCTGGCCAAGCTTTAAGGTCATTCATCAGTTCCTTTACTCGGGCAGTGAAAATGTCATCACTGAAATTACCTTCTTTTAATTTGAAAAAGTAATTAGCTCCAGTTCCTTTCTTCTTCCATTTAAAGTCATCCATGTCAATGCCATTATCTTCTAGGGATTGCACAAATGTCTCCCCAAACTGCATCAACCTTTTCTTTTCTTGTTCTATAGTAGCTTGTAGGTTTTTTTTGTAGTTCTTGTAAAGTCCTTTTTGGAATCTTTCTTGTAGTGTTGCTGCGTGTTTCTGATAGTGCTTATTGAATACATGTTTGCCAAAATCTTTGAGTTGTCGGGTGATATTCCAACTGCTGTTCTCGTCAATTCGTTCTCTTATGTAATCTAATATCCAGCTGATAATCTGGGATTCGGAAGATAAATTCTCCATGAGTTTATCCACAGCGTCATCTATTGCTGTTTGTTGGTCTAAATCCAGATTAAGATTATTTGACAAGTTCAATTCATGTGCCAAATTGCGCACAATCATTTGGAAGAAAGAATCTATAGTCTCTACATGAAAGTAAGAGAAATCATGTAAAATGTTATGCAGGGCCTTTTTACTATTCTTTATAATTATATCATCTGGCAAACCTAAATCTTTCTTGACCCTATCAAAATAGGGCCGAGAATCAGATAGGCCGGAAGAAATGCCATACAGTTGCGACAGAATACGCTCTTTCATTTCTGCAGTGGCCTTGTTCGTGAAGGTTACAGCAAGTATAGAACGATAATTGTCGGGTGCTTGTATTAGTAGTTTTATGTATTCAAGAGCTAACGTAAAGGTCTTTCCAGAGCCTGCCGATGCTTTATATACTTGTAATTCGGTCATTTGTGCATTGTTTTATTGGCGAAAGTACCACTTTTTTGTTAATTTTCAGGTTTCTTTGAATAAAAATTTCCACTTCTTTCTTTATCCGGTAAAAATTACTATCTTTGCAGCCGATTTTATAGATTAAGGTAAAAAATCCCGTACAAGGTTTACGAAGTTTAGAGCGATTTTACACAACAATGGCAAATGGTAAGTTAGACCCTGATTACATCTTCGAATCAAGTTGGGAGGTTTGTAATAAGGTCGGTGGTATATATACAGTGCTATCTACCAGAGCGAAAACTCTGCAAGATGCTAAGCACGATAAGGTTATTTTCATAGGTCCGGATTTTTGGAAAGGTAAAGAGAATCCGTTATTTACTGAAGATAATAAAGTTTACGCTAAATGGCGTAAATATGCTATAGAAAAAGATAATCTGCAGATTCGTGTAGGGCGCTGGAATATCCCTGGCGAGCCTGTGGCTGTTCTTGTTGATTTCAATCCTTTTTTTGAATACCAAAATGAAATTTTCACTTGGGGGTGGGAAAACTTCCAAGTAGATTCTTTGCATGCCTATGGCGATTATCCTGAGGCTACCATGTTTTCTTGGGCTGCAGGAAAGGTGGTAGAGAGTTTCTACCGTTATATGCTAGAGGGTAAGGGAAAGAAGGTGGTTTATCAGGCACATGAGTGGATGACTTGTATGGGTGCTTTGTACATTCAAAAGATGGTACCAGAGATTGGCACCATTTTTACTACTCATGCCACTTCCATAGGTCGTAGTATAGCCGGAAATGGAAAGCCGCTTTATGATTACCTTTATGCCTACAATGGAGACCAGATGGCATGGGAACTGAATATGCAGAGTAAGCATTCCATTGAGAAGCAAACAGCCCATTATGTGGATTGTTTTACTACTGTGAGCGATATTACTAACAGGGAATGTAAGTTTCTTTTGGAGAAACCTGCCGATGTGGTGCTGCCTAATGGATTTGAGAATGATTTCGTACCATCAGGCGCAATGTTTACTTCTAAAAGGAAGAAGGCTAGAAATAAATTACTCCAAGTAGCCAACAGAATGTTGGGTACTCAATTGGGTGATGATACCTTAATCCTGGCAACCAGTGGCAGATATGAATTCAAGAATAAAGGAATTGACGTTTATCTGGAAGCTTTGAGTCGCTTGAATCAGGTGGAAGATTTAAAGCGAAATGTGGTTGCATTTGTGAATGTCCCAGGATGGGTTTCTGTACCACGTGAAGACTTAAAGGAAAGTATGGAATGCAAGGAGGGTAGTGGTGCCCCCATTGCTTTTCCTGTTATTACTCATGAGCTTCATGATGAACGGAATGACAATGTAATCAATACCTTGATTAGGTTGAATCTGATGAATGGTCCTGAAGACAAGGTTAAGGTAATCTTCATCCCATGCTATCAGGATGGAAATGACGGCATCTTGAATATGACATATTACGACTTGTTATTAGGCAATGACTTGACGGTTTATCCATCATACTATGAGCCATGGGGGTATACTCCATTGGAGAGCATTGCATTCAAGGTCCCTACCATAACTACAGATCTGGCAGGTTTCGGCTTGTGGGCTAATAGTGTTTTTGGTCACTATGGCAGTATAAGTGATGGTGTGAAGGTCATCCATCGAACAGATTACAATACATCCGATGTGGCAGATGAAATTGTAGCTACTGTATTGTCATTTATGAATAATACAGATAAGGAAATATCTCATATTCGCCGTAAGGCCGGAGATTTGGCCAAGAAAGCTTTATGGTCTAACTTCATAGTCCATTATTATAAAGCATACGAGGTGGCATTGCAGAATGCTGCACGTCGTATGGAGAAAATGTAAATAATTAATTACCCCATTATAAATTGGAGAAATATGATAATCAAAGCAAGTAACGCAAATCAGGTCAATTGGAGATCAGTGAACGTGAATGCTTCACTACCAAAAGGCTTAGAAAAACTCAATGAGTTGGCTCACAACATGTGGTGGTCTTGGAATCACGAGTGCCGCGACCTGTTTCAGAGCATTGATGAAGTCGCATGGAAAGAATGCGACAAAAATCCTGTAAAGCTCTTGTCTAACATGAGCTATGAAAAAATGGAAGAATTGCTACAGGACAAAGTCCTGATGGCTAGAATGGATTCAGTGTATAAGAAGTTCCGTGAATATATGGATGTGAAGCCAGACAGTAAACGTCCTTCAGTAGCGTACTTCTGTATGGAATATGGTTTGAATCACATATTAAAGATTTATTCAGGTGGTCTGGGTGTTCTTGCGGGCGATTATCTGAAGGAAGCATCTGATTCTAATGTTGATTTGTGTGCAATCGGCTTTTTGTATCGTTATGGCTATTTCACACAGACTTTATCAATGGATGGTCAGCAAATTGCTAACTATGAGGCACAGGATTTCAATTCTTTGCCTATAGAACGTGTTGTTGATGAGAATGGTGCTCCACTGGTAGTGGATGTTCCTTATATTAATTATCATGTGCATGCATTTGTTTGGCGTGTAAATGTGGGCCGTATCTCTTTGTATCTTTTGGATACAGACAATGAGATGAATTCTGAGTTCGACCGCTCTATTACCCACTCTCTTTATGGTGGTGATTGGGAAAACCGTATCAAGCAGGAAATTCTGCTGGGTATAGGTGGTGTGCTGACTCTTAAGAAACTGGGAATCAAGAAGGATATCTACCATTGTAATGAGGGACATGCAGCTCTTTGCAACGTTCAGCGGTTGTTGGACTTCGTTAATGAGGGTAAGTCTTTCAATGAGGCAATGGAGCTTGTGCGTGTAACCTCATTGTATACAGTACACACTCCAGTTCCTGCAGGTCATGATTATTTTGATCAGGGTCTGTTTGGTAAGTATATGAGTGGCTATGCAGATAAGTTGGGCATATCTTTCGATGAACTGATTGGCATGGGACGTATGAACCCTGATGATAAGGGCGAGCGTTTCTGTATGTCTACCTTTGCTTGCAATACATGTCAGGAGGTTAATGGTGTGAGCTGGCTTCATGGCGAGGTAAGTAAAGACATGTTCGCAGGAATCTGGAATGGTTACTTCCCAGAGGAAAGCCATGTTGGCTATGTTACTAATGGTGTTCACTTCCCTTCATGGTGTGCTACTGAGTGGAAGGAATTATATGGAAAGTATTTTGATCCTAAATATTATAAGGATCAAAGTAATGATTCTTATTGGGATGCCATCTATAGTGTTCCAGATGAGGAAATTTGGAAAACTCGTGTTGCATTGAAGAAAAAGTTGATCGACTATATCAAGAAAGAGTTTACTGGTAGCTGGCTGAAGAATCAAGGTGACCCTGCACGTATTGTGAAGGTTGTTAACCAAATTAATCCAAATGCATTGATCATTGGCTTTGGACGTCGTTTTGCCACTTATAAGCGTGCATATCTGCTATTTAATGACCTTGACCGTCTGGCTAAGATTGTAAATAATGAAAAGTATCCTATCCAGTTCCTATATACTGGTAAGGCTCATCCACATGATGGTGCAGGTCAAGACTTAATAAAGAAAATCTTTGAGATTTCTCGTCGCCCAGAATTCTTGGGTAAGATTATCTTCCTTGAGAATTATGATATGCAATTGGCTCGTCGTTTAGTCGCAGGTGTAGACATTTGGATGAATACTCCGACTCGCCCATTGGAGGCTTCTGGTACTTCAGGAGAAAAGGCGTTGATGAATGGCGTTGTGAATCTGTCTGTACTTGATGGTTGGTGGTATGAGGGTTATCGCGAAGGCGCAGGTTGGGCTTTGACCGACAAGCGTACTTATCAGAATCAAGACCATCAGGATCAGTTGGATGCTGCTACTATCTATAACTTGATAGAGAACGAAATCCTTCCATTGTATTATGACAAGAACGAGAAGGGCTATTCTGAAGGTTGGGTAAAGACCATTAAGAATTCTATAGCTCAAATTGCACCTCACTATACCATGAAGCGTCAACTTGATGATTACTATTCAAAGTTCTACACTCCTATGGCAAAACGTGCTAAATTACTTTATGCTGATGGTGGAAAGAAAGCTAGAGAAATTGCACAGTGGAAAGAGATAGTTGCTGAGCGTTGGGATGCTATTCATGTTGTATCTTCAACGAAAGAGGATGATATGATTCAGGGGGTGGTTCAGACTGGTAGAACTTATAAAGTTCAGCACGTGATAGATGAAGCTGGATTAAATGATGCTATTGGCGTGGAACTGGTTACTACTTATGTGGATGAGAAGGGGCGGACTCGAGTTAAGAGCATTGAACCAATGAAAGTTGTAAAACAAGAGGGTAATTTATACACCTTTGAATTGGATCATGAGATGCAATCTGCAGGAACATTTAAGGTAGCATACCGTATGTTCCCTAAGAATGCAGACCTTCCTCATCGACAGGATTTCTGCTATGTTAAATGGTTCAACTAATTAGTATAAGTAAATTTAAATGATAGAGGAAAGGGGTACACGTTTTGTGTATCCCTTTTTTTATTAAAAAATGGGAAAAATATGCCTATATTCAAAATTAAAGGTGTAAATTTGTCAAACTTTAAATATTGTAAATGGATTTACAACGAGTTAAACAAAGATATGGCATTGTGGGAAATTCCGATGGACTTAACCATGCTCTTGATGTAGCCTTGCAGGTTGCACCTACAGATTTGTCTGTCCTTATTCAAGGTGAAAGCGGTGTAGGTAAAGAGCATTTCCCACGATTGATTCATGATAATAGTATTCGGAAACATGGTAAGTATTTTGCTGTGAATTGTGGTTCTATTCCAGAAGGTACAATTGATTCTGAACTTTTTGGTCACATGAAAGGCTCGTTTACGGGTGCAGTAAGTGACCATGTGGGTTATTTTGAAGCTGCCAATGGTGGAACTCTTTTCTTGGATGAGGTTGGAGAGCTTCCAATGTCTACTCAGGCACGTTTGTTGCGTGTTTTGGAAACGGGCGAATTTATTCGTGTAGGTTCAAGTGAAGTACGTAAGACTAACGTTCGCATTGTGGCTGCTACGAATGTGAATATGCAGAAGGCGATAGTGAATCGCAAATTCCGTGAAGATTTATATTATAGATTAAATACTATTCCTATTCAGATACCTGCATTGAGGGAAAGAAAAGAGGATATTCCGTTATTGTTCCGCAAGTTTGCAGGTGAAATTGCTGAGAAATACAATATGCCTCCAGTACGTTTAGTTGATGAGGCTGCAAGACAAGTGCTTGTTAGTTATAAGTGGCCAGGAAATATCCGCCAACTAAAGAACATTACAGAGCAGATTTCCATTTTGGAACGTACTCGTGAACTGACGGCAGATGTATTATTAAAGTATATTCCTAAGGATATTGAGACTACTGATATTGTCTATGTTGGTGGGCAAGGAACTCAGTCTATCAGCAACGATGTGTTGGTAAATATGGTTTCAGTTCTTAAAAATGAGATAGATAGCCTAAAAAAGGAAGTAAATGATTTGAAAAAGAATCAAGTGGTTACTACAGAAGAACAGCAGTTTGTTGGTTTGCCTCATCAAACCATCCAGGTTCCATCAAAAAATCACCTGATGTCTCATTTTAGGCCAGAAGATATTGATGAAGAGGCTGAATACCATGATGTTACTCAGGCACCAGAGCCGTCCGAGGTTTCTTTTAATCTAAAAGATAATGAAAAAGCTTTGATTATTAGGACTTTGAAAAAGTGTAATGGTCGCAGGAAGGAGGCAGCTAAGGAATTAGGTTTCTCAGAACGCACACTATATCGTAAGATTAGAGACTATGGGCTTGATTAAAAGATTACAATTTATTTGTATTTTTTTATTTTGTTTCTTATTGTCGTCATGCAGCATGAAATTCAGTTTCAATGGTGCATCTATTGACTATGATAAGACCAAGACCATAACGATAGAGCAGTTCCCAATCCGTTCAGCCTACGTGTGGGGACCAATGTCTGCCATGTTTAATAATGAACTGACTGATGTCTTTGCTAAGTCAACTCGACTTCAGCAGGTGCGTAGGAATGGTGATTTGGTCATTTCTGGTGAAATAACGGATTATAGTCAAATGAATCAGGCAGTGGGAGCTGATGGATATTCAGCACAGGTCTCTTTAAGAATGACTGTTAATGTTCGTTTTACTAACAACAAAGATCATGAACAGGATTTTGAGCGCCAGTTTTCTGCTACTACTCAGTATGATTCTACTCAGCAACTTTCAGCAGTGCAGGAAGAGTTGGTACAGCAGATGTGCCAGGATATAGTAGACCAGATATTCAATGCAACAGTGGCTAATTGGTAAATATGGATTTATATCAATACATAGGGCATCCTGAACTACTGAATCACGACTCTCTATATGAGTTGCGAAGCCTTTTGGCGCGATATCCTTATTATCAGGCTGCTCGACTATTGTACTTACAAAATCTATATTTACTGCACGACTCTTCTTTTGGTGAAGAACTGAGGAAGGCGGCTGTATATGTTGCAGATTGCCGTGCTTTGTTTGATATGATTGAGGGCAAAAACTATGTTATAGAACCTCATGAACGATCATTGGAGGAGGAGAGTGAAATTAAAAAATCAGATAGGACTCTCTCTCTAATAGATCAATTCTTGCGTTCTTTGCCATCAGTCGAAGGTGATAAGAAGAATGTTCCTGTTAATCCAGCTACTGATTATGTGGGTTACCTTATGCAGATGGATGATTTGGAACCAGAAAAACAAGTCACAGAACCCGATAGGACCGATGACTTAATAAATCAGTTTATTACATCTCATCCACCAACCGGGCATGTAGAACTGTCTCAGAATACTTCTATGCCAACTGATGTTTCTGAACCAGTAACAATTCCTTCAGAACAAAATATCCAATCTGTCGAAGATACTGTATCAGAAAATGATAATTATGACCTCGATGATTCATGCTTGACAGAAACTTTGGCTAAAATCTATGTAAAACAACGTAGATATGTTAAAGCCTTAGAAATAATTAGGCGATTAAATTTGAAAAATCCAAAAAAAAGTGCTTACTTTGCAGACCAAATGAGATTTTTGGAAAAACTGATTATAAATAATAAAAATAATAAAGAATAAAATGTTCGTTTTACTTGTAATTTTAGTGGTTCTTGCATCAATTTTGATGGTTCTGATTGTTTTGATTCAGAACTCAAAAGGTGGAGGTCTTGCTTCCAGTTTTGCAGCATCAAACCAAATTATGGGTGTCCGTAAGACTACTGATGTCTTAGAGAAAGCAACTTGGACTTTGGCAGCAGCCATGGTTGTATTTAGTGTTCTTTCTGCACATTTCGTTCCAAGAGCAGCTAGTGAATCTTCTGTAATCTTGAATGAAGCTACTCAGCAGAATGCTACTAATCCTACTACTATTCCAGGTTTCGGTGCTTCTAACACAGAGTCTACAGCACCAGTTGCTGCTCCTGTACAAACTCCAACTCCAGATGCAGCACCAGCAGAATAATTGATTCTGCATTTAATCTGAAATAAAAAATCAGAAATAAAGAAGGGGATGTCAAATTTGGCATTCCCTTCTTTATTTCTTAAGAACTATAATTTATAAGGTAGTTATATCTTCTATTAATTGCTTTACATTCTTTTCTGTGGTAGCCCAGCTTGTACAGAAACGAACTGCAGTATGGTCCTTGTCTATTTTTTGCCACGGAGAATAGAGATATTTTTCTCCTAGTTTTCTCATCATTTCGTTGGTCAGGATTGGGAACTGCTGATTGGTAGGACTGTCTACTAATGTTGGGCATCCTTTGGTTTCAAAGGCCTTCCGAATTTCCATTGCCAACTTATTTGCATGCTCTGATATCTGGAAATATAGGTTGTCAGTAAATAAAGTTAGGAACTGAATACCTAATAAGCGGCCTTTCGCCAGCATACCTCCCTGCTGTTTGATATGGTATCGGAATCCTTTTTTTAATTTGGAATTATTGATGACAACCGCTTCACCAAATAAGGCTCCCACCTTTGTCCCTCCAATATAAAATACGTCAACTAAGCTACTTAGTTCTGGGAGTGTTATATCACAAGCTTCAGAAGTTAACCCATAGCCTAAACGTGCACCGTCTAAGAATAGTGGTATATCATATTTTCGACAAACAGAACTGATGGCTGTTAATTCTTTTTTGGTATAGATTGTCCCAATTTCTGTAGGGTATGATATATAAACCATTGCAGGTTGAACTAAATGCTCTGGTTCGCCTTCAGCCAGATGGGCCATAATGGTTTCTTCTATCTGGTCTGCAGAGATTTTACCATTTTTGTTTGGGAGTGCTATGACTTTATGTCCAGTATGTTCTATCGCACCAGTTTCATGTACATTAATATGCCCGGTGTCAGCACAGATGACCCCTTGGTATGGTCTAAGTATAGAGGCTATGATGGTTGTATTTGCTTGAGTCCCACCAACCAGAAAGTGGATATCTGCATCAGGAGCTAAGCAAGCCTTTTTAATGGCTTCTCTAGCTTGGGCACAATATGGATCCATTCCATAACCAACTGTCTGTTCCATATTAGTCTCTAATAGGCGTTTCATAATTTCAGGATGAGCGCCTTCGTTGTAGTCACATTGAAATTGTATCATAGTTGAAAATATTTATTTATTCAATAATAATCTGATGTATGTCCTATCGTCAAATCCATAGTTTCCTACCATAAGTCCTTTTGTCATTTTATGGCGTCGTATACAAAGGGGATCTTCTTCAAGCAATTCTTTATAGTACCGTTCGCTTTGACTTAGGGTGGGGAATAATTTGGGATAACCATCAGTGCTTAATATAACCTGGTGTGCTCCAGCAGTGGAGAATCTGCGCAAAAAGCGATTAGCAATAGGAAAACCGTCCAGAACTCCATAGCCATAAATATCTTCATTCTCATTATTTTGATAAATCATAGAGAAGCGGAGCAAAGGAAGAATGTATTCTCGGCCAGTATCGTTCTTCTGGAGATCGAGAATCTTTTTTCCTTCAGCCAATTCTTTTTCCAAATATAATGCTCTAGCTTGAGCCAAAGGTAATTCCCAATATTTGGGGTTATCATAAACTAAGTGATCTATCATACATGGGCAATCACCAATTTGCCAGACTTCACTTCTTTCTACACTGTAAATAGCAACACTGGCAGTAAGGCGGTTTTCAGGGTGCTCTTGTACTTCCTTGACAATATTATGTGATAAGTAGTATGCATCAATTTTAGCAGAAAGTTCATTGGCGGCATCTCGGATGGTGCAGTTTGGTCTCAAGTTTTTGATACCTTCTTTAATGATTTCCATGGCTATCCTACCTGATGTCTTTTCTCCATAGTCAAGTGTACCTTTACTGGTTGAGCCATCTATCACTGCAACGTAGTTAGACGTTGCAATCCAACCGTCTTCATTTAGGCTTTCATCTTTTTTTCCTATGCTGCATTGCTCTACTATTTCGTATGCCATTGTCTTTTTCTTTATGATTTGAGGTAAAAGAATTAATCTGATTATCGTATAAACGTCTAATCAGGTCAGGACGTCCTATTCTCTGTAATTCATGTATGATTTGATGTCTCTCTTCGGGCTTATACCAAAAGAAAAACATGCGTTGTGCCAATTTCTCCTTTTGACTCTTAGCGCTATAGATCTCTTCCATCGTGTATGGGTGGAAACCTGTATACCAGGCTTCAGTACTTACAGTCATGGGCGTAGGAGTAAAATCTTGAATTTGTTCTAGATGAAAATCCATTTGTTTGGTAAGAACAGCTAGTTCTGCCATATCTTCTTCTTTACAACCTGGATGGCTACTGATGAAGTAAGGGATTATTTGTTGTTTGAGGTTCAGTTGGCTATTAAGATTATCAAATATCTTCTTGAATTCTCCAAACTGGCTGAATGAAGGTTTTCTCATTAAATAGAGTACATGGTCACTGGTGTGTTCAGGTGCCACTTTTAAACGCCCACTTACATGGTTGACAATCAGTTCTTTTGTGTACTCTTTTGCTGCTTTATTCACTCTTTCATCCTTGTAATCGTGAAGTAGCAAATCGTATCGAACCCCACTGCCGATAAAACTTTTCTTAATTCCGGGTAGATTGTCTACAGATCTATAAATATCAAGTAGTGAGCTATGGTCTCCATTTAGGTTAGGGCAAATGCTAGGGTGTATACAAGATGGCCTTTTACATTTCTTACAAAGTTCAATATTTTTCCCATGCATGCCATACATATTGGCAGATGGTCCTCCTAAATCGCTCAGATATCCCTTAAAATCTGGGAGTTGCATGATTTTCTTTACCTCTTTCAAAATGCTTTCTTTACTGCGATTCATAATGAACTTTCCCTGATGGGCTGAGATAGTGCAGAATGCGCATCCACCAAAACATCCTCTATGTATATTTACAGAATGTTTTATCATTTCATATGCGGGTATGCGTTTCCCTTTGTATTTGGGATGAGGGAGGCGTGTATAGGGTAGATCAAAGGAATGGTCTAATTCTTTTGTTGTAAGAGGTGGAAAAGGAGGGTTCACTACAGCATAGCGGTTTTCTACTTTCTGTATGATTCGTTGAGCGTGAAGTTTGTTACTTTCCTCTTCGATGTGGCGGAAATTCTGAGCTTGTTTCTTCTTGTCTTTCAAACACTCTTCATGAGAAAAAAGTATTATGTCATCTTCTGTTATACCATGAGGTATATCTTCCTCTTTATGAAGTAGGACTGTTTGAGGACATTCAGCAATAACCTCCCTAAATTTTTTTATGCTGCATTGCTCTTCATTAATTAGTGATAGGGCTATTTGGGTTAAAGGTTTTTCCCCCATGCCATAAACAATACAGTCTGCACCTGAATCACAAAGGATACATTTTCTTAGACAATCCTGCCAGTAATCATAGTGGGTGAGGCGACGAAGGCTAGCCTCTATGCCTCCCAACAAAACTGGAACATCTGGAAATAGTTTCTTTAAAGCTTTTGAGTATACGATTGTAGGGTACTCAGGTCGTTTATCATGTCGTCCGTCTGGTGTATATGCATCTTCACTTCGGAGTCGCTTGTTAGCGGTATATTTGTTGACCATGGAGTCCATGCAACCTGGTGATACTCCAAAAAAAAGACGTGGTTTTCCTAACTTTTTAAAATCTCGTAGGTCATCCTGCCAATTAGGTTGAGGAACTATTGCTACCTTAAGTCCTAAATCTTCAAGAATACGACCAATTACGGCTGCACCGAAAGAAGGGTGATCCACATAAGCATCTGCACTGAATAAAATTACATCCAGTGTATCCCATCCTCTTAGGTCGCATTCTTTTTTAGTGGTGGGAAGAAAATCCGTGAGCCGGTATTCCAAATTAATTATATGGTCTTGTCTTCAGTTTCAGCCTTCTCCTTAGTATCTTTCCAGTTAATGTAAAGCATAATAAGTTGATGAAGGCCAAAAGCTTTCATATTATTGTGATAAATAACATCAATGCATAGATTAATCAAATCTTTCTCTGGAGCATCCTGGGAGTTAATTATACTTCGAATGTTAAGTTTGAGCTTATCCAGAACGGATTCATCAATGATTCCGTTGCTATCTACAAGGTCTTGAAGTAAATTATATTTTTCAAGTGTAGCTAAGTTCTCTTCTGAAACTTCTATATTTCGTGTCCCAGATTGATTTGTCTGTATTTTATACATGATAATTCTTATTTTATTTCTAAATAGCAAAGATACTTTGATTTCTCTTATTAGCCAATTTATTTCAATAAAAACTGTAAAATAGCACCCATTATCTTAGATCGATCTTGCTCATTACAGATACTTTCAAAAGGGAACCCCATTGCCATAAGATGATAGTCCCTACCTTGGTAGGCAATGCCAGCACAACGGCTATTTTCATTATAGGCAAAGGCAGGAAAAGAAGTTCCTTCAGGGCGTAGGCAGTCTGCCATTTGTACAGCATATTGTTGCTCGTTTAATTTTCGTGGAATATAAATTTTCATACCACAGCCGTTAATAGAGGATTGTTCTTCTTGCGTGGGTAGAAGAGGTTCATCTAATGAATATTTCAAGTAGTTGATGATGAATTTTTGCTCCTCAATGGTTTTCATGTCACTAGCAATGAATGAACCGGAAACCAATAAATTGCCACCATTCTGCAAATAAGTTTGAATCTTGCTCATTAATTCTGGAGTGAAAGTCTTATAGGGTTTCAAACTCCAGCCATCATTTTTCTGTAATCCAAATATTAAATCCATCATGGAATACTGTTTGAGGTCTATTAGGCCTTTTTCTACTGCTTCCTTACTGCATGAAACAAAAGAATAATTACCATTGGCAGCAATGGCTGTCCCGTGTATATAAGGGTAATCAAAGGTATTTCCAGCAATGAGTTTTCCTTCTAATTCATTTCCACTATAACCACAGTCTTCTTTTGTCTCATCTCCCAATTTAGTCCGGTCAAAGATGATTTGTGCTCCACAATATCCAGGAGTATATTTATAAGGGACTCCTATGTCAGAGCTTATGTCAAATCCTAGTAAAGTTTCTGTATCTATAGGTTGGGGACCACTAAGGCGTTCAAAACCATTGACTATCAGAATACGTCTGTCTGCACTTGCATTGTTTGCGATGTAAGCTGTTAGAATCTCACTATCCATACTTTCGCCACCTTGGTTGATTGCAGTAATCTTGAAACTGTAAATCAATCCGGGAGTAAGTGATAAGTTGATATGGTTGCCCTTTACTACTCTGCCGTTATCAAATCCTCCATTTTCTATGCGAGTATATATGACAAATGCATTAGGAACAGCCGATGATTCGCTTTTGTCATTAGTGGGTTCCCAGGATAGTTTCACCTCATGAGGCATTTTGCCGAATTGGATGGCAAATGCATGGATGGGTAGGGGGGCTATAACCGTTTCTTTTTGGTGAACTTCATTGATGAATCTCGTAATGGATTTATACATAGAGCGGGCTGCCGTAAATTTGAAATTGGGATCATGGCCCAACTTTATGTCTGCAAAGTTCTGATGGCTAAGCGTCTCAAAAATGACAGAAGGTACAACAGCCCGTTTGCTTTCGCTATAATTTCGGTCCCTGATTTCACGACCAGTCCAATTTAGTTCGTATTCATTATTTAAATCTCTAGTTAGCCCTAATAATAGTTTTGTTGCCAAGTTTTTGGAAACTTGTCGTGATATTCCTCCTGGATAATTTGTCAGACTGTCATTCTCAGTGGAACAAATGGTCATTGAACCCACCCAAGAATTGTCTTCTGTATACCCGGCATCACTATGTACTGAAAATTGCATCTCAATAGGAACTCGGAGTCCCATTGTATCTGGATTGAAAATAGATCCACCGTTTAAATGGTTTGTAGCAAAGGAACGGCTATTTATGTCATCATTGTAGTCACGTTCTCCTTTGTAAGAGCTATATGCGTCATATGGAAAACCAGCCCATTGAGTAGAATAGCGGGCTCCCTCTAGATATCTAGGCATTCCACTGGTGGTATGATTTTCTCCACGTCCTATGTTTCCCATTCCTCCTCCGAAACGTACGGCATCTGCTACTACCACTCCTCCATTTCCTGTGGTGTAGTTGGAAAGAGTAACTTTACCTTCGGATGTCTTGCCAGCATTAAATTCAAAGGTGCCTAGGTAAGTCCAGGTTCCTCCTCCAATTCCTTGATTGACATGGAATTCAGTAGTACCACCTGCATGGTAAACAGTGTAAAGAGCATCGTTGGCACTCTCTAAAAAACTTTGGTAGGTAACATAAACCGCATACTTGCCTTTTTCTGGAATTTCTGGATTCCAGATTGCAAGCGATTCATTGCTTTTATGGTTTACCGTTCCACAAACACGGGCAGAGCCCATGATGAAGGGATTCTCCTCGTCAACATAGATTTGTTTAGGGTTGGCAAATCCTACGTATTCACCTAATTGCCAATTCCATTGGCCATTTTCTTCCGAATAACCCGACTCTTTTGTGTCGTTGTCAACTATAATCTCATTTTTTTGCCAATCTCTTTCACGTGGTGAGTAGACTATGGCACCAGCACGTTCCAGCATGGGTATTAAGAAGGGTACTACAATTGTCTGAGTGAACAGGTCTTCAGTGGTTCCATATAGTGGAGGTCTCTGCCAACCCCATTCATGTTTGTCATTTTTCCAGTAAATGCCATGGCTGGATGAAACTGTCAGATGCTTGTTTTGTAATCCTTTTTCTATAGAATAGGGGATGGAAATATTCTTTACCCAAGGTTTACCTCTATATTCAGTATTACCCCAGTTGTCCTGAGCTTGTGCTAAAACAGAAATTCCCAGCAAGAGCAGACTTGCCAGGAACCTGTAGATGAAATGTATCATTTATTCAATATCTCCAATAGTGAAATTCTCAGGATGTTTACCTTCGAAGTCTTTAAAGTAAAGTTTAATTTCACGCATATCAGCTTCAATGTCCTCTCCTGGAATGAAGACTTTCTCACTGCGAATTTCCTTTTTCTTATAATCTATTCCATATAAGACGATAGGAAGATTGGCACCTTTGGCTATATACCAAAAACCTCGCTTCCAATTAGGATTCGCAGAGCGAGTACCTTCTGGGGTAATACATAAGACGAATTTCTCAGAATGATTAGCCTTTTCTATAACCTGCTGAGTAAGAGATGTTTTCTTGCTGCTTTTATGGCGTTCAACAGGAATGCCTCCCATCCATCGGAAAATCGGCCCTAAAGGCCAAAAGAACCATTCCGATTTCATTAAAAACCCAGATTCTCTGCCGATGGCACCAATGAATAGTTTACCAATAAAAAGATCCCAATTGGTTGTATGTGGAGCTGTTACTATAATACACTTGGCATAATCAGGTGTAGTAACCTTGTATTTCCAGCCTAGGACTTTAGTATAAATAAAATGGAACAGTTTCTGCTTAATCATTTTAGTTGAGATTACAGATCTGGTCTACAATTTCAGTTGCTCGCTCATTAAAATCATCACGTAGTTTCTTGTAGAATCCTTTTACATTTCCTGGCTCAGTATGACTTATCCTACTTATAATGTCACTTTGTAATTTAAGAATGGCGCCTGTAATATCATTGGCCATCTCTACATTTACATTTGGAGAATAAAGTGTTGTTGCAACTACCTCTGCAAATAACTCACCACAAATATTATTAATAGACTTCTTTAATGCTCTTCTTTTTGACATGTCGATATTAGTTTATCATTTATAATTCAGTTTCAAAGATAATGTTTTTTTTGATATAGCAAGACTTTAAGCCTATTTTTTTTCAAGTGTTTTAATTTTAATGGGTTTTGTATAGAAGAATTAGAAGATTTTCTTTAAATTTGTTCCGTGAAATAATGTGTACATACATATAAATTATTTTTAACTCATAATAAACATTAAATTAAGATGGAAATTAGTGCATTGCAAAAAGCAAGAGCCGCTTACCAGCCAAAACTTCCTAAAGCCCTGAAGGGTCCTGTCGTAGCTGTTGAGGGTGCTCCAACTCAGAGTGTCGGAAATCAGGAGGAAATTAAGGCTATGTTCCCTAATACCTATGGCATGCCTGTCATCACATTTCAACCAGGTGAGGCAAAACCGTTGCAGCCATTTAATGTAGGTATTATTCTTTCTGGTGGTCAGGCTCCTGGTGGTCATAATGTAATTAGTGGACTATATGATGGAGTTAAATCATTGAACCCAAATTGTAAATTATATGGTTTCTTGATGGGCCCTGGTGGTCTAGTGGATCATAAGTATGTAGAGTTTACCGATGAGTTTATTGATGCATATCGTAACACTGGTGGATTTGATATCATTGGCTCCGGACGTACCAAACTTGAAGAAGTCTCTCAATTTGAAAGTGGTATTGAGATTCTGCGCAAATTGGATATTAAGGCACTGGTTATTATTGGTGGTGATGACTCTAATACAAATGCTTGTGTCTTGGCAGAGTACTATGCTGCTAAGAATTATGGAGTTCAGGTAATCGGTTGTCCAAAGACTATTGATGGCGACTTAAAGAATGAGCAAATTGAAACTTCATTTGGTTTCGATACTGCATGTAAGACCTATTCTGAATTGATTGGTAATATTCAGCGTGACTGTAATTCTGCTCGTAAATATTGGCATTTCATTAAGTTGATGGGCCGTTCTGCTTCTCATATTGCATTGGAGTGCGCTTTACAGACTCAACCTAATGCTTGTCTGATATCTGAGGAAGTTGAGCAGAAAGCTATGAGCCTGGATGACGTGGTAACTTACATCGCTCAGATTGTAGCAGACCGCGCAGCTGATGGTAATAACTTTGGTACAGTACTTATTCCTGAAGGACTTATTGAATTTATTCCAGCCATTAAGAAATTGATTGCTGAGCTGAATGATGTTCTTGCTTCTCCAGAGGCCCAGAATTTAGGTAGAAGTGAGCAGATTGACTTTGTTAAGTCACATATCGCTCCAGATAATCTTGCTGTATTCAACTCTCTTCCAACCAGTGTAGCACGTCAGCTTGCACTTGACCGTGATCCACATGGAAATGTTCAGGTTTCACTAATCGAGACAGAAAAACTCCTTTCAACTATGGTTGCAGCTAAGCTTGACAGATGGAAGAAGGAAGGTAAGTATGTAGGCAAGTTCGCTGCACAGCATCATTTCTTCGGTTATGAAGGCCGTTGTGCTGCTCCTTCAAACTATGATGCTGATTATTGCTATTCATTAGGCTATAATGCTTCTCGTCTTATTGCTAATGGCAAGACTGGTTACATGTCTGTCATCAAGAATACTACTAAACCTGCAGCTGAATGGGTAGCAGGTGGTGTGCCTATTACTATGATGATGAACTTGGAGAGACGTAATGGAAAGATGAAGCCTGTTATTCGCAAGGCTCTTGTTGAACTTGATGGAGCACCATTTAAGTTCTTTGCAGCTGCACGCTCACAATGGGCTAAAAATACTAGTTACATCTACCCAGGTCCTATTCAGTATTGGGGACCATCAGAAGTTTGCGATCAATGTACCAAGACATTAGCTCTTGAACAGGCAAAGTAATTTAATTCTGACATAAGTCATTCCAAGTACAGATTAAGTACTTGGAATGATTTTTTATATGCTTTATATGGTGGCTAAAAAAAAGAAACGCAAAAAGGGTAAGAAGGGCTTTCTATTCTATATGAATCCTAGAAATTGGAAAGCTTGGGCTGTTTGGACTATTTTGGGGCTTCTTGCTGCAGGTTATGTGTTTTTTTTCTATTTCTATTTTGTTGGCCCTTATTCATTTCGGTGGAAAGCTCTCTACGGAGATATCAAGTATCCTGAAGGTTATGAGATTCATGGAATAGATATCTCCCATTATCAAGGTGATATTAATTGGGAAGAAGTTCGAAATGCCACCATCAATGATTGCCCGATTCGTTTTATATTTATAAAGGCTACCGAGGGCACGAATATGATGGACAACTATTTTAATGAGAATTTTTACCAGGCCAAGGAAAATGGTTTTATAAGAGGAGCTTACCATTTCTTTAGTCCCAATACTTCTGGAAAACTCCAAGCTCAGTATTTCCTCCGTCAAGTCCATCTGGAAAATGGAGATTTACCGCCGGTACTGGATATAGAGACAGTTGGTAATCTAAAACCTATTCAAATTAAAAAGGAAGTCCTGGATTGGCTAAATGTAGTAGAAGCACATTATGGTGTAAAACCTATTATTTATACGAATTATAGATTCAAGCTAGATTACTTGAACGATGATATTTTTTCACCTTACCCTTATTGGATAGCTCATTATTATGTAGATAAGGTGAAATACGAGGGCCCATGGCGTTTTTGGCAGCATACAGATTTAGGGCGCATAAAAGGTATAAAGGAAAATGTAGATCTCAATATCTATAATGGATCTATGTACGACTTAATTAAATTCACTATTGGAAGTAATGTGGAGCAGCCGCTTCACGATTGATTTATTCGAAATCTTTTAGCGAATCAGGAACAAACTGTAATGGCATCAAGGTATTAATTCCCTCTGGGATGATGTAAGTTCCTGCTTTCCCATATAGTATGATGCGTATGGGTTGATTGTATCTAGCTTCGGTTTCTACCATCACTTGTCGACATGCACCACATGGTGATACAGGGGATAAGGTGAAGTCCTTGTTGCTGTATGCGGCGATGGCTATTGAGGCTATAGGCTGACTCGGATATAGATTTTGAGAGGCGAATATGGCATTTCTTTCAGCACAAATTCCATTCGTATAGGCTGCATTCTCTTGATTGCAACCTGTAACTATATGGCCGTCCTTTGTACGGAGAGCTGCTCCTACATGAAAAGAAGAATAAGGAGCATAGCTGCGACTAGTGGCTTCTTTTGCCAGATCTACCAATTCTTTGTCTTGCGCATCAAGCTCTTCATAGTTGACCATTAAGATGGTACTTTTCAAATATATTTCTTTCATTCTAGAGTCTGTTTATCTTTTTCTTTCACAAAAGTACGAAGAAAATTGATAATTCACTTAATTTTTTGTTATTTTGTACTCAAAAATTAACGGAATGAATCTAAGATATCTTTTGCTGGCATGTTTGTCTATACTGGCTTCTCTTTCCCTTAAAGCTCAGATTAACCAACAGTATGTGTCATACATAGAAACGTACAAGGAATTGGCCATAGAACAGATGGAGCGCTATCATATTCCTGCTAGTATAACTCTTGCTCAGGGACTGTTTGAGAGTGCAGCGGGGCAGAGCGCTCTTTCACTTCGTAGTAATAATCATTTTGGTATTAAGTGCGGAACTGGGTGGAACGGTAAAAAAACTTATCACGATGATGATGCTAGTGGAGAGTGTTTTCGTGTATACAGTTCTGTTCGTGCCAGTTATGAAGATCATTCTTTATTTTTGAAAAACCGTAGTCGTTATGCATCCTTGTTTGAGCTCTCGCAAACTGATTATAGAGGTTGGGCCCATGGACTAAAAAAGGCGGGTTATGCCACAAATCCTCAGTATGCTCAGCGCCTGATAGATATCATAGAGCGTTATAGACTTTATGAATATGATAGAATGACTAGTAAGGCGGTTAGGACTGGAGTTGAAATGAAAATGGAAAATCTTCAGGAGGCCTATAATGAACGTCAGGTTCGGTTGAATAATGGCTTGTTGTTGGTTGTTGCTCGGGAGGGGGAAACGCTTTCACAAATTGCAGCTGAATTTGGAGTGAAAGAGAAAAAACTTATTAAGTATAATGATTTGTACAAGGGCTATAGACTTTCAGAAGGAGAGTATGTCTATCTAGAGAAGAAAAAGAGAATGGCCTCAAAAGAATTCTTTAGGCAGTCTTATAGAATTCAGGCTGGAGATTCCATGCACCGTATATCTCAAGCATTTGGTATAAGACTGAAGAATCTGTATAAGATGAATAATATGTCGCCCGAAGATGCGCTTCCTAAAATAGGAACGCCTATCAGGATTCGTTAATCCTAATAGGCGTTTGCCTTTTATTTTTTATGTGATTTGTTTTCTGGAATTGCATTGTGCACAGGTTTTCCTCTGCCTTGTTGCCGTCTCAATTCTCTTGAATGGAACCTCATTTCTGCTTTCTTAAATAAAAAGTATTTTTTAGCTGAAACTACTTTTTGGAACTTCTTCATGTATTCCGGCTGCAATTTATAACGAGCAATTTCCAACTCATTCATCCGGCTCACCGCATTGGAGATGGTTTTATCATTTACGGTTTCTGGATCTGTTTCTCGGAGTATTTTGTTATACTCTCGGTAATATGAGCGTTCTTTATCTTTCATCTCATTATAGAGTGAAAAAAATTTGGCTGCTTCATCTTTGGTGAATCCGGCGCGCTCTGATGTAAATGCTTCAAAGCGTTGTTGATATTCTTTCGGATTAAACCTCTGACGTTGATGAGATTGTTGTTGCTGAGCGCTTATGGTCAAACTGCAGCAGAATAAGATTGATGTTATTAATAGTTGTTTCATAGCCATCCCTTTTAATTATTCTTCATCCGACATGTATTCGTAGTAGATCATGGCGTCACTGATAAGTGCATAGTCTACCATATCTTCAATATAGGTTGGACTTTCAAGGGAATCTTGAGTTTGTGCCAAATCCGTAGGTCGAGAATTATTTGTTGAGAAGTATGTGCCTAGGAGAGAACCGCTTACTAATAGGACGCAGAAAGCAGCTGCTACATACATCCAAGTTCTATTCTTGCGATGCCTGGTCATCACCACTTCATAGTCAGGAATCTGAGCCATTATACGATCAGACAGGCTCTCAAAATATCCATCTGGAGTCTTGAACGGATTCCTGTTTCCGTAACGTGCTTTAATCTGTTCTTCTTTCATACTTATTTGATAATTATGCAGACGAAAGGTTTAATAATCATCACTTAAAAATTTTTGTATTTTTTCAACAGCCAAGTGATATGAGGCTTTCAATCCACCAACAGTAGTGCCTAATATTTCTGAAATATCTTCGTATTTCATTTCGTCGAAATATTTTAGGTTGAATACTTGACGTTGCTTGGGAGGTAAACTTTGAACTGCTGCTTGTAGTTTTGCCTCTGTCTCATCTCCATCAAAATACTCATCAGACATGAGATAGTTTACAACGGTGGCTTCCGGATCGTCAATGGGAATGTCATTTTTATGTTTGCCTAAAAAGGCAAGCGTCTCGTTGAATGCAATACGGTATAGCCAAGTTGACACTTTTGAATCACCTCTAAAACTGCTAAGGTTAGACCATGCTTTCAAAAAGGTGTTCTGCAAGATGTCATCTGTATCATCGTGTGAAAGTACCATGCGACGAATCTGGGAATAGAGCTGGGGAGAGTATCTCTTCACCATCTCTTCAAATGCCTTCCTTTGCGTCTTAGGGTCTTGAAGGGCCATGATTAGGTTGTCTTCAGTAAATTGGTACATATTATTTAGATAAATATGGTAGGGAAGGTTTAATCCGTTATTAAATTTGTATAATCTCGTCTTCCTTAGTTAAAAAAGTTTCCGGGAAAATTTCCCTGGCTTCATTCAGAAGAATGTTCTCGTCATCATATCGAGCAGAGTAATGGCCAATAAAAAGTTTTTTTGCATGGCATTCTTTTGCCAAAGTGGCTGCTTGGGCTGCTGTAGAATGATATGTGGCGAAAGCTAAGTTCTTTTTATCTTCTCCAAATGTGGCTTCATGGAAAAGAATGTTCACATCCTGTAAATATTCTGCTAATTGAGGTAAATATCTTGTATCTGAACAATAGGCATAACTTCTTGTAGGGTCGGCAGGAGTGGTTAACTGGTCATTGGGGATAATGGTTCCATCGGGTAGGGTATAGTCTTTTGAATCTTTTATAGAATTTATTGCGTAAATAGGAATGTTGTATTGTCTTATTTTATCAGCTATAATGTGTTTCTTAAGAGGCTTTTCTTTAAAGAGAAAGCCACAGCATGGCACTCTATGGTTTAAGGGGAGGGACCAAACCTCTAAGGAGCGGTCTTCATAGATTAATTGATGTTTGGTAGAGTCAATTTCATCCAATATAACTTCATAGTTCATTTCTTGGCAGAAGTAATCTATTTGTGGTTGTAGTATATTTCTTAGTGGGGCAGGTGCATGTACATAAAGCTGTGCTGTGCGTCCTAATAGGTTGAAGGTTGAAATAAGCCCCATTAACCCAAAGAAGTGATCTCCATGAAGGTGTGAGATGAAAATATGTCCCAATTTGTTGAAATTCAACTTGTTTCTTCGGAATTGAATCTGAGTTCCTTCTCCACAGTCGATTAAGAACAATTTATTGCGCAAGTTTACAACCTGCGCAGCATTGAAGTGCCTGCTTGTGGGCAGTGCACAGCCACACCCTAATATAACAACCTCGAATTTCTCCAATTGTTTTACAATAAAAGGGCTACGCCAACTTATAGCGCAGCCCTTTTTATATAGTCAGTAATCTAATTACTTCTTACCTTCCAGCTGAGCCTTTAAAGCTGCCAGTGCATCGATGTCACCAAGAGTGGTAGATGCTGCCTGATTCTGGATTGAAGGAGCTGCTTCCTCACGACGAGCTGCAGCCTTCTTTGCTGCATTTTGTTTTCTTTCAGCACGAGCTTCAGCACGAGCTTTATCTTCGTGGATACGGCTGTGAGACAAAATGATACGCTTGCTGCCCTTATTAAACTCAATTACCTTGAATTCCAAAGTCTCGTTCAACTGAGCCTGAGAACCATCTTCTTTTACTAAGTGCTTTGGAGTTGCAAAACCTTCAACACCTTCACCCAAAGAAATTACAGCACCCTTATCCAATACCTGTACAATGGTACCTTCATGGATAGAATCAACTTTGAATTCTTCTTCGTACTTGTCCCAAGGATTGTCTTCCAATTGCTTGTGACCAAGGCTTAAACGGCGGTTCTCCTTGTCAATTTCAAGAACTTGAACTTCAATAGGTGCACCAATCTGAGTGAATTCTGATGGATGCTTAACCTTCTTGGTCCAAGAAAGATCTGAAATGTGAATCAAACCATCCACACCTTCCTCAATTTCTACAAAGATACCAAAGTTAGTGAAGTTTCTAACTTTTGCAGTGTGCTGAGAACCTACAGGGTATCTCTCTTCGATATTCTCCCATGGATCTGCCTTCAACTGCTTGATGCCTAATGACATCTTGCGCTCTGCACGGTCCAAGGTTAAAATTACAGCTTCTACCTCATCACCTACTTTCATGAAATCCTGAGCTGAACGCAAGTGCTGGCTCCAAGACATTTCAGAAACGTGAATCAAACCTTCTACTCCAGGAGCGATTTCAATGAATGCTCCATAATCAGCCATAACGACAACCTTACCCTTGACATGATCGCCAACTTTCAAATCTGGATCCAAAGCATCCCATGGGTGTGGAGTCAACTGCTTCAAACCAAGAGCAATGCGCTTCTTCTCCTCATCGAAATCAAGAATAACGACTTGGATCTTCTGATCAAGCTGAACAACCTCTGTTGGATCACTTACACGGCCCCATGACAAATCGGTAATGTGAATCAAACCATCTACGCCACCAAGGTCGATGAATACACCATAAGAGGTGATATTTTTAACGGTACCCTCAAGAATCTGACCCTTCTCGAGCTTGCCGATAATTTCCTTCTTTTGAGATTCCAGTTCTTCCTCAACAAGAGCCTTGTGAGAAACAACCACATTCTTGAATTCCTGATTGATCTTTACAATCTTGAATTCCATAGTCTTACCTACGAATACGTCGTAGTCACGGATAGGCTTAACATCAATCTGGGAACCTGGTAAGAATGCTTCAATACCAAATACGTCAACAATCATACCACCCTTAGTGCGGCATTTAACGTAACCCTTAACGATTTCTTCCTTCTCAAGAGCCTCATTAACTCGATCCCAAGAACGTGCTGCACGAGCTTTCTTGTGTGAAAGAATCAACTGACCCTTCTTGTCCTCCTGGTTTTCGATGAATACTTCAACAGTATCACCAACTTTCAAGTCAGGATTATAACGGAATTCGCTCATAGGAATAATACCATCTGACTTGTAGCCGATGTTAACTACTGCTTCACGCTTATTCAATGCGATAACAGTACCATCTACAACTTCTGCGTTGTTTACCTTGTTCAGAGTGGCATCATAAGCCTTCTCCATTTCTTCCTTACTGATGTTGACTTCAGCAGCTCCACTTTCGTAAGCTTCCCAATCGAAATCTTCAACAGGAGTAATGTTTTTTAAATTTTCCATGTAGTTAAATAATTGATAAATAATAAATTAATACGGTTAGACTTTATGTTGTTAAAAATCCGGGTGCAAAGTTAAATAAAAAACTTAATTGTACCTAATAAATGAAGACCTTTTATTCTATAGAAAATAAAAAAAAGAGGTCGCAAATTACAGCCTCTTTTCTATAGAATTAAAGAAAATAATTTTGTACGATTACTTAAGCGCGAAAGTCAACTCATCCTCTGTTTCGGTCACTACCAATTTGTCCTCACGAAGCAACCAACCAATAGCTAGGAACAAATCTTTGTCAGCTTTAATCTTGGTAACTTTCTTCAAAGCCTTTTGAGTTAAACCTTCTTTGTTTTCGTTCAGAGCGGTCCAGATAGCACCTGCCAGCTCACCTGCTTTTGTCTCTAACATAATCTCAAATTTTTAAATTAAACAATCTTTTAATTACCTAAAAATGTTTTTAGGTTGCTGTTATCGCGCACAAAAGTACTGCTTTTCTTTTAAATATCCAAAAAAAATAAAGAAAAACAGATGAGATTGAGCAAATTAAAGCCTTTTTGGAGGGTTTTGTTGCTCAAATGAGTTTGTTTTATTAAATTTGCATTTGTTCTTTTCTAAAAATGAACGGATGAAAAAGCTTTTATTTTTATTTTTGCTAAGTTCTTTTTACACTTATGTGTTTTCCCAGGATTTGGTTCCGATGAGAGGAAAAATTAAGGGTGGATATGATTTCTGGTTGTATGAGCCTAAAGGCTGGGAAGCGGATTCTATTCAGAAACCTTTAGTCGTATTTCTACATGGAGCTAGTCTTTGTGGAAGAAATCTTGACCGGGTGAGAAGGTATGGTACTCTAGATGCGTTGGACCGAGGCCGAATGATTGATGCTTTTGTATTAGCTCCTCAAAATCCTGGCGGTGCCTGGAAGCCTTCAATGATTATGGATGCTGTAAATTGGGTGTCGGAAAACTACCAAGTGGATACAAACAGAATTTATGTTTTGGGAATGAGCCTTGGTGGCTATGGTACGATTGATTTTGCGGCTACTTATCCAGATAAAATAGCTGCAGCTATGGCCATTTGTGGCGGTGGAACTGTAAAGAATTTAGAAGATCTTAATTCTATCCCCTTATGGATTCTACACGGAACTGCAGATAAGGCTGTTCCTATATCTCATTCCGATAAAGTGGTAGAGGCCATGAAGAAAAATGGTGATGCTACTCGTCTCATTTACACCCGTTTAAAAGGGTTGAATCATGGACGTCCTGCTAGAATATTCTATTTAAATGAAACCTATGAATGGCTGTTTTTGCATTCATTGCTGGATGAGGAACGTCCTGTTAATAAAGATTTTTTAATCACACCAGAAAGGTTGCAGACGGCATATAGGGACCTGGGAAGAAGGGGACACTTGCCAGTCAGTTCATCTGTTAATAAATTGGAATCTGAAACCCAACAGCAGAAGGAAGTGGCATCTGAGATAGCTTCTGCTCAATACTATAAAGTCCGTAGTGGCGATAACCTTTCCAGTATAGCAAAAAAGCACAAAGTTTCTATAGTAAGTATTCGAAATTTGAACAACTTAACGAGTGATAGATTAAGTATTGGTCAACGTCTTCGTATCAGATAACTTAAAATCTTCTATTTTTTATTAAAAAGTAGGTTTGTTCTTGAAAAAAAATAGTAATTTTGTGGCCAAATTGTATTTTATAGAATGAGACAGCTTAAAATTAATAGAAGTATCACCAATCGTAACAGTGCTGCATTGGATAAGTATCTTGTTGAGATTGGTCGTGAAGAGTTGATTACGGTTGAAGAAGAAGTTGAATTGGCCCAGAAGATTCGTCAGGGTGATGCTAAGGCTTTGGAGCGCTTAACTCGTGCAAATCTTCGCTTTGTGGTATCAGTAGCAAAACAGTATCAGAATCAGGGTTTGACATTACCGGATTTAGTGAATGAAGGAAACTTGGGCCTGATTAAGGCTGCTCAGAAATTTGATGAAACTCGTGGATTTAAGTTTATCTCCTATGCAGTCTGGTGGATTCGTCAGAGTATTCTACAGGCATTGGCTGAACAGGCTCGTATCGTTCGTCTTCCTTTGAATCAGGTGGGATCCCTGAATAAGATCAATAAGGCTTTGGCTCGTTTTGAGCAGGAGAATGGGCGTCGTCCTTCTACCGATGAGTTGGCCGATCAGCTAGGTGAAGACGAGGATCGTATTCAGTTGGCATTGCGTTCCAGTGGCCGTCATATATCCATGGATGCTCCATTCCAGGATGGAGATAATGACAATTGTATGATGGACGTGATGGCTTCAGATTCTCCTTCTACAGATAATGAAATGGACAAGGAATCACTTCGAATTGAGTTGGAGCGTTCCTTGAAAAAAATCCTCACAGAAAAAGAAATTCAAGTCATAAAAATGTCTTTCGGCATAGGTATGCCAGAACGTTCTCTGGAGGAAATTGGCGCACATTTTGATTTGACTCGTGAGCGTGTGCGTCAAATTAAAGAAAAATCTTTGAAGAAGTTGCGTGAAGATGTCAACAGCTCTATTTTGAAGAAATTCTTGGGCTAAAATATGATTGCTTATTTTTCTGGAACAGGTAATACAGAGTGGGTAGCCCGTAAGCTATCCACTCTTGTTTGTGATGCCCAATTGGTTAATATGGCTCATGATAATCATGTGGATTGGCAGAATGTCCAGATACTAGGTATACTTTTTCCAGTGCATGCATGGGGCATTCCTTCCCTTGTAAAGCGTTTCATTACTTCCATACCTCAAAATCATGTTATACCTTATATATATATGGTTTGTACATGCGGGGATGATATAGGAGAAACTTTGGCTCTTTTTAATGGCTTAATGGAAGACAGGGGACAGTCGTGCAGTTTAGCTTGCTCTGTTCAAATGCCTAATACTTATGTTAATCTTCCAGGCTTTGATGTGGATCCCATTTTACTTCAGAAAGAAAAAGTGAGGAGGGCTGAAGATCGTTTGAAAGTCATCGCACAGAGAATCTGCCAGAAAGAGAAGGTTGTCGATGTGGTTAAGGGGGATTTCCCTAAATTGAAAAGTGGACCTTTCCGTTCTCTTTTTAGGCGTTTCCTAGTCAAGGACTCTTATTTCCATTTTACAACTGATTGTGTGGGATGCGGCCATTGTGAGGGGATTTGCCCTGTGGGGAATATACAGATAAAGGATAAACATCCCTTATGGTTGGGAAATGGGAATTGTATGACTTGTATGGCTTGTTATCATTCATGTCCCAAGCATGCCATACGGTTCGGAAAGTTTACAGACGACAAGGGACAGTACTTATTTGAGAATTTAATGCATTAAGGTTATGGCTTTTACTGCAACCAGACGTGAATGGTCTGAATTGTATACATTCTTATATTTACTTCATGAAGGATGTGTCACATTGGGAAATGAACAGGGCGAAGGAACTTCCAGGGTTCTAGCTATTGCTTATATCCTTCGGAAGGAGCAGAATAATTTCCGCAAGTATTATGTACTGGAAAAGGAAATTCATGTAGTGGGTGAGGACATGGATTCACATTTCATTCGTGAAGATTTTGGAATTGCATCTAGTTTAATATTGGATGTATTGACAAAGTGCCATGAAGACGAAGTGGAATCTCCTGAAGGAGTGGAAGAGTTCTTGAATGAGCTGGGTATTTATTCCCTTAGTGCTAGAGCAGAGGATGGTACAGATGTTCAGATCGCTTTTTATAGTGTGGATGCTGTTCCGGTTGGTTTTCGTATACTTACCAAATTAGGAGGCATGCGTCCTTTATTGGATGGCGGGCGTGCAGCTAATATTAAGTTTGAACAGACGGGCGTTCGTTTTTCTAGTCCTGCCATAAACAAAATAAACAGTCTAGAGACTCCTCATGAGGTATTGGATAGAATCCTTATGATAGAGCGTCTAGGAGGGCAACTTAAATTTAATGATGCTGCGGATAAGATATTCCGTAGCAACTTACATCTTATCGACCTCCATTTTCCTCGTGTATTGGGGGAAATGGCTCGTATCTTTTATATGGAGGATGTTAATAAGGTAAGTGAATTGGTGGAACGCATGAAGGTGCAAAATCCTTTGAAGATTAAGGATGAACTTATACGTAAGCATGGATACTATGAATATAAAATGAAAGAGTTTTTGTTAGCCATAGCCCAAGGTATGCGTCCGGCAAAATTGTATAATGGAGTGGAAAGCGCCATCGGTGGTATGCTTGTCATGGATTCAAAAGGCTCAATTATGTGCTATTATAAAAATGAGAGGCAAACTTTTGCAAATTATCTTTATAACAATACTCGTTTTTTAAAGGGTGATTTGCAAAAAGACCATTATGGTTATTTAGAACGTGAAAACGGCTTGTATTATTTAAGGCTGAATGTGAAGGTCGGTTTGATAAAGAAATAAAAAAAGGGCTCGTTTAAAGCGGGCCCTTTTCTTTATAATAAATTAAGCTTAATAATTACGGAATCATAGGCTTTCACATCCACCGTACAAATTTTTTCTGGCAGGAACTGATAAACTCCTTGTGCCCCTGTGAGTAGTTCTACACCTGGAGCATCTGCTTTACATTTCATGTTCAGGTATTTGAAAGCATGTTCAGGAATCTTCACACCTATTCGTGCGTCAGAATTACTGAAATTAGCCACAATCAAAAGTACGTTGTCATCTTTTTTCCTTAGATAAGCATAGTGTCGTTGGTCATTCAGCATCCAACCGCCATAGTTTACGTACATAAGGTCGAACATCTCTCCCTCACGTATTGCTGGTTCTTGATTGCAGAGGGTTAACAGTTTCTTGTAGAATCCCCTTAGTTCTATTTCTGAAGGTTTCAACAAGGCTCCGTCAAACTTTCCCTTGTTTCTCCACCTGCGTATGGTATCTACGGTCCAATAGTCGAAGATGGTTGTTCTACCATCTATTCCACTGAATCCTTCATTGTCCATACCTCTTTCTCCTAATTCTTGTCCGAAGTAAATCATGACAGGATTCTTGAACAGTGTGGCAGAAACAGTCATGGCTGCTTTTGCTTTTAGGCCTGATCCTAGGAAATAATTACTTCCGATGCGCTGCTCATCATGGTTCTCCAGGAAATTCAGCATGTGATCCTGAATGTCTGTTACATTCTGCCAGCATCCGGTTAGGTTGGAAGCTGATGTCTTGTTACAAGCCACAGAGCGCAGTGTATCGTATAAACCTACTTTGTCGTATAGATAGTCGAATTTTCCGTGGTAGATGTAGTTGCGATAAGATACCGGATTATAAATCTCTGCAATGAAGATGATTACCGGATTCTTTTCTTTGATTTGGGGAATAACCCATCCCCAGAACTCCACAGGTACCATTTCGGCCATATCGCAACGGAATCCATCCACACCCATCGCTGTCCAGTAAAGCAGGATATCCAGCATTTTGTGCCATGTGTCTGGAATTGGTGTGAAGTAATTATGGTCGATGCTGTAGTCTCGGCCATAATTTAGTTTCACAGTTTCATACCAGTCATTACGGCTAACCCAGTAACCGAAGACATCGTTTCCAGAAGCTTTGGCTGGGATTTCAACGTAGGGTTTGCTTTCTCCTGCATTCATATCTATGCCGGTCAGTTGATGGCCGGGATAGTAATAAAAATTGTTATTAGGGAGAAAAGAAAATTCCAGGTTGTCCATCTCGCCTAAGTCTTTTACTCCAGCGGGTTTAGCATCTGAATGGTATTGTCGTGCCACATGATTTGGAACGAAATCCATAATGACTTTTAATCCGGCCTTGTGTGTACGGTTTACCAGATTCTTGAATTCCTTCAGTCGCTCTGGAACCTTTACGGCTAGGTCTGGGTCAATATCGTAATAGTCTTTCACCGCGTAGGGTGACCCGGCTTTTCCTTTAACTATAGCTGGATGGTCTTTTCTGATGCCGTATGCAGTATAGTCGGTCTGAGTGGCATGTTCTAGCAATCCTGTATACCAAATATGGGTTATACCCATGCTCTTGATTTCATTCAGCGCTTTGTTTGTGAAATCTGCCATAGTACCACATCCATTGGTCTCTTTATCACCATTTTGGAAGTTGGCCACGCAGTCATTGCCAAACAGTCGGGTAAATACTTGATATATGATTGGTTTTTCCATGTGTAATGATTAAATAAGTCCGTGAACGGTTACGTTTCGGTCTATTTTTGCAATCATGCCTTGAAGTGCTTTGCCTGGTCCGCATTCGGTGAAGTCTGTAGCACCGGCTGCAATCATGTTCTGTACCTCATAGGTCCATTTTACAGGAGCGGTAAGCTGTGCAATCAGGTTTTTCTTGATTTCTTCAGGGTTAGTATGTGCCTGTGCATCTACATTCTGATATACTGGGCACTTAGGAGTAGAGAAAGCTGTAGCTTCTATAGCAGCTTGTAACTCGTCCTTAGCTGGCTGCATAAGTGGAGAGTGGAATGCACCACCTACTGGCAGTGGAAGAGCACGCTTTGCACCTGCAGCCTTCAATGCCTCGCAAGCTTCAGCTATTGCTTCGTTGTTACCTGAGATAACCAATTGGCCAGGGTTATTATAATTGGCACAAACTACCACGTGGCCTGGTTTGTTGATAGAAGCGCAAACTTCTTCAATCTTTTCATCGGGCAGGCCAATGATGGCAGCCATTGTGGATGGGGCAGCCTCGCATGCTTTCTGCATGGCTTGAGCACGCTGTGAAACCAGTTTCAGGCCATCCTCGAAAGATAGTGCGCCAGCAGCTACCAGGGCAGAGAACTCACCCAGAGAGTGACCACCTACCATGTCTGCGTTAAACTTGTCGCCAAGGCAAATGGCAGAAATAACTGAGTGAAGGAATACAGCAGGCTGGGTAACCTTGGTCTGCTTCAGCTCTTCAGCTGTGCCTTCAAACATGATTTTTGTAATTTCAAAACCTAAAATCTCATTAGCTTTGTCAAACAGCTCTTTTGCTTTTGGATTATTCTCGTACAGGTCCTTGCCCATACCAGAAAATTGTGCACCCTGTCCAGGGAAAACAAATGCGTTCATTACTCTATTTATTTTAAGTGTTTAATTATTATCTTTACTGTCCTTCATGTCAATTTCTTCCCCATTTTTATCATAGAAGATGTACTGTAGGAAGGCAAGTGACTGATTCGGTACAATTTTTATGCCGAAGCCATATTTCATCTGCCATTTTCTCTTCAATGAGAAGATACCCTGATCAATATAGGCTGCGACATAAGGGTGGATATGTAGTTTGAATTTCCTGATTTCTAGCTTGTTGACCAGATAATCAATTTTATTCTCCAATGTATCTGTAAACAAAATGGAAGACCGAATTCTTCCTTTGCCAAAGCAAGTAGGGCAGACTTCATCTACCACCACATCCATGGCAGGACGTACACGCTGTCTTGTGATTTGCATCAGACCGAACTTACTGAGAGGCAGAATATTGTGCTTCGCCCGGTCTTTTTGCATGTTCTGGCACATGCGCTCATAGAGCTTCTGGCGATTTTCAGGCTCGTGCATGTCGATGAAATCCACTACAATGATTCCACCCATATCACGCAGTCTGAGTTGGCGTGCCAGCTCGTCTGCAGCACCCAGATTCACGTCAATGGCGTTATTCTCTTGTCCGTCGTTCGATTTGGAACGATTTCCACTATTCACATCCACTACATGCAGAGCCTCGGTATGCTCTATAATGAGATAGGCTCCATGCTTGAATGTGATGGTCTTTCCGAAAGAAGATTTCAGCTGTTTGGTAACAGCAAAATTGTCGAAGATAGGAAGATTACCCGTATATTTCTTTACAATCTGTACTCTGTCTGGGGCAATGAGGGAGACGTAGTCTTTTACCTCTTCAAATACGTTTTCGTCGTTCACGTAGATATTCTCATAAGAAGGGTTGAATAGATCCCTGAGCAAGGCTACGGTACGGCTTGTTTCTTCATAACAAAGTTGGGGCAACTTTGTAGCTTTTTGAGCTTTTGTAATAGTGTCTTCCCAGTGCTTGAGCAGTGTCTTCAGCTCTAAATCCAGTTCTGCCACTCTTTTTCCTTCGGCCACTGTACGTACAATGACTCCCATATTCTTAGGCTTGATGCTTTGGATGAGCTGCTTGAGACGGGTACGTTCTTCGCTCGACTTGATTTTAGTGGAAACAGAAACTTTATTGTTGAATGGCATGAGAACCAGATATCTGCCGGCAAAAGAGAGTTCGCTGGTCAGACGCGGCCCTTTTGTAGAAATAGGCTCTTTTACAATCTGGACCAGCACTTCTTGTCCGGGTTCCAGGGTGTTCTGCACGCTTCCATCCTTGGCAATGTCGGGAAGCATGGTTGCCTTACTTAGAGGGAAAAGTTTCTGTTTGTTACTTAAAACCTGTTTCAGATATTTTTGGTAAGAACTAAATTGAGGACCAAGGTCAAGGTAATGAAGGAATGCGTCACGTTCATAACCCACATCCACGAAGCAGGCGTTCAATCCAGGCATAATCTTTCTGACTTTGCCCAGATAAATGTTGCCTACGGAAAAAGAGGCGGAACGGCCTTCTTTTTGGAACTCTACTAAGGTTTTGTCCTCAAGCAGAGCAATGGAAATATCCTTAGGCTGGACATCAATAATTACTTCGCTGGTCATTAAAAATTACATTTTAGTTCATAAGTTTATAAACGAAGAACAAACCTGAGACCAAAAAACTGTTCAGGTTTGTTCTTCGCAAGAAAGACGAGGCTTTATTTGCTCTTATGTCTGTTCTTTCTCAGTCTTTTTTTACGCTTGTGAGTAGACATTTTATGTCTCTTATGCTTCTTTCCGTTTGGCATAGTTTAAAAATTTATGTTTGTTATTAATCTTTTTACTTTGTCTCTTTTACAGCCTCCATGAAAACCTTAGCAGGCTTGAAAGCAGGAATGTTGTGTGCTGCTATCTTTATTGTAGTATTTTTGGAAATATTACGTGCAGTCTTCTCGGCACGTTTTTTCAGAATGAAACTACCGAAGCCGCGGAGGTATACAGCCTCTTCTTTCTCCAAGGATTCCTTGACACTGTCCATGAAAGCTTCTACTGTAGCCAATACAGTGGCTTTGTCAATTCCAGTTTTCTGGGAGATTTGTGATACTATATCTGCCTTTGTCATTTTTGTAAAATATTATTGTTGTCTTTTATTCCGATTCTAATTTTTTGGCTTGCAAATATATAGCTTTTCTGCCACGTGAAAAAATATATTTGGGAGATTTTTGAAAAAAACCGTTTTTTAGTCTTTATTTTGTACTAACTTTGCAAGGCAACAGACATGATTATGGACTCATTCTTCTCTAAGGCTTTGATTTCATGGTATCAGGAGCATCAGCGTTTTTTACCTTGGCGATGTACTTCTGATCCCTATGCAATATGGATTTCTGAGATTATCTTGCAGCAGACTAGGGTTGCTCAAGGTCTGGATTATTATAATAGGTTTATGGCCCGCTTCCCGGATGTGGAAACTTTGGCTCAGGCTTCAGAAGATGAGGTGCTTCTTTACTGGCAAGGGCTGGGCTATTATTCACGTGCCCGTAATTTGCATTTTGCTGCCCACCAAATAGTGGAACAAGGCGGATTTCCCAAAACTTATGAGGGTGTCCGAGCTTTGAAAGGGGTAGGCGATTATACGGCTGCAGCCATCAGTTCCATAGCCTTTGGACTCCCATATGCGGTGGTCGATGGTAATGTATATCGTGTTCTTTCCCGTGTGTTCGGTGTGGATATACCTATTGATTCTACGCAGGGTAAGAAATATTTCGCACAGTTGGCACAGGAACTTATCGATGTAGATGCTCCTGGGCTTTATAACCAGTCTATTATGGATTTCGGAGCGTTGCAGTGTGTTCCTAAATCTCCTAACTGTGATACTTGTCCATTACAGGATAGGTGTGTGGCTCATGCTCAGCATAAGTTGGATGCTTTACCAGTAAAAAGCCATAAGACCAAGGTCACTCATCGCTACTTCCATTATCTCAATGTCCGTATAGGCGATGAAATGCTCTTGCACCAGCGAAAAGCCGATGATATATGGAAGAATCTGTACGAAGTTCCATTGGTGGAAGCAGACCATAGGATGTCTGTCGATGAATTGACACAAACTACTTTGTTCCGTCAGTTGGCTTGTAATCAGATTCAGTTGGTAAAGGAACAGGTCAAACATGTCCTTTCGCATCGTGTTATCTTTGCAGATTTATACATTCTCTCTGCTAGCCAATGGCCTTCGCCTTTGCCAGCAGGCTATTTCAAATTGAAAGTGTCCGATTTGGGTCATTATGCTATCTCCCGATTAATGGATATCATATTGCAAGAAAAATAAAAAAAGCACTTCGAAAATTGGCAGATAAGGAAAATATATATACCTTTGTGCTGTTTAACATTTAAATATATGTCAGTAAACAAAGTGATTCTCATCGGTAACGTAGGCAAAGAGCCAGAAATCCGTTACACAGACAACCACGTAGCAGTAGCACAGTTTACACTGGCTACTACAGAAAGAGGGTACACCCTTCAGAATGGTACCCAGGTGCCCGATCGTACAGAGTGGCACAACATTGTTTTATGGAGAGGTTTAGCTGAGATTGTGGAAAAGTTTGTCCATAAAGGCGACCGTCTTTATATAGAAGGGAAAATCAGGACCCGTAGTTATGATGATCAGAGCGGGCAACGTCGCTACATCACAGAAATTGTGGGCGATAATATGGAGATGCTTACCCCTAAGGCAGGGGCAACTTCACAGAATGTAGTTTCCCAACCTGTGCAAAACAAGCCGCAAGCAGAGGAACCTCCATTCTAATTGTTTCACTAATACAGTAAAATTTGGACTCGTCGTTTATCGAAGGTATACAGGCCTTCTTTATGGATAACATTACAATGACCGCACCTACCTTAGGTGCAGTCATTGCTATTATATTAGCTGTCATTCTTTTGGGTGCCTCAGCTTTTGTATCTGGTTCTGAAATCGCATTCTTCTCGTTAGACCCTAATGACTTGAATGAACTTGAGGAAAGTGAGGCTTCTGGGGATAAGAAAATCCTAGATTTGCGTAGCAATCAGGAACGCTTGTTGGCTACAATCTTGATATCCAATAATTTCGTGAATGTAACGATTATCATGCTGTGCAATTTCTTTTTTGCCAGTGTTATGACTTTTCATGGAAAATATGGATCTTTGGTGGAATTTATCGCAATTTCCGTTATCCTTACTTTTCTGTTGTTGCTTTTTGGAGAAATCATGCCTAAGATTTTCTCTGCCCAGAACCCACTCCGTTTTGCTCGTATGGCAGCTCCTGGAATTTCCCTACTACAGAAAATTTTCTGGCCAATTGAAAACCTGCTGATGTCTTCTACAAACCTCACGAATAAAGTGGTTACTAAAAAGCATCAATCTATCGATTTGGATGATTTGGAACAGGCTTTGGAACTCACGGATAAGAATGAGATCGCCACTGAAAGTAATATCTTGGAAGGAATCATCCGTTTTGGTGATGAAACGGTAAAAGAGGTTATGACTCCACGACTTGATGTGGTGGATCTGGATATTAAGACTCCTTATAGTGAGGTGCTGAAATGTATTGTAGACAATGTTTATTCACGTATTCCAATATACGCCGGCTCTCACGACAATGTAAAGGGTATCCTTTATATTAAGGATTTGCTTCCACATTTGGAAAAACCGGCTGGATTCCGGTGGCAATCTTTGATACGTCCTCCTTTCTTTGTCCCGGAAACAAAGAAAATAGACGATTTGCTACGTGACTTCCAGACGAACAAGGTGCATATTGCTATTGTGGTGGATGAGTTCGGTGGCAATTCGGGCATCGTTACCATGGAAGATATCATTGAAGAAATCTTTGGAGAAATAAATGATGAATTTGATGAGGACGAGAAAAACTATGTACGCCTGAATTCGAATACGTTTATTTTCGAAGCAAAGACTTTGCTTACCGATTTTACCCGTTACCTGAAACTCAGTGATGAGTTCTTTGAAGATGCGGAGGGTGATGCAGATACTTTGGCGGGCTTGCTGTTGGAAATCAAAGGTGAGTTCCCTAAACTTCATGAATGTATTTCTTATAAGAACTTTGAATTTGAAGTGCTGGAGATGGATGAGCGTCGCATTGTAAAAATCAAGGTGACAGAAAATAAGGAAGAGTCTAAAAAGGAAGAGTAAATTGCCTGTATTTCATAAAATCAATCCTAGTTTTGTGGTTTGGGAGGTGAAAGAGTCACTCCCTGAACTGCTTTCTTTATTGCCTGCCTCTGTTCAGTGCCCTTCATTTAAGGCAGAATCTCGTAAGCTGGAATGGGCTGCTGCTCATGTCTTGGTACAGGAGATAACGGGAAGATTTCAACTTATCAAACATCTGTATACGGGTGCACCTTTTTTAGAGGGTGATGCCCGTCATTTAAGCATTTCTCATACCCGAAACTTTGTGTCTGTCTGTCTGTCGGATGTTCCCGTGGGAATTGACGTGGAAATGATAACCCCTCGTGCCAATAAGCTACGCAGTCGTTTCATGTCACCCGGTGAGGGGTTCTTGGAGGATGGATATGCCGATGTGGAAGCTACTTTGCTTTGGTCGGCCAAGGAATCTTTATTTAAAATACTAGAGGAGCAAGATGCAGTGGATTTCCTGCAGCATCTTCAAACCCAGGCTGTTCCTTTCTCAGAAGAAGGTATCATCCCTGCACAAGAAAAAAGGACTCCATACCAGAAAATGTATGAAGTCCATTATCGTATTTTCCCAGATTTTGTCTTGACTTGGGCCTTGATTAAACAGTAATCTCTCCAGCTAGGGATTTGTGCATCAACATGCGTATTTCTTCTGGACTGTGTCCTTCTCCTAAAAGTAACATCAACTTTGTCAAAGCTGCTTCTACGGTGGTGTCATGTCCGCTGATTGCGCCAACTTGCAGTAAGTGAATGCCCGTATCATATCGTTCCATTTCTACGGCTCCAGTGGAACATTGGGTTACATTCACTATCATTACACCTTTGTCTATCGCTTCTTTTACTGCTTCCACAAACCATTGTACCTGGGGTGCATTCCCAGACCCGAAACTTCTCAGCACCACTCCTTTAAGTCCTGGGGCATTTAGAATATGCCTAACCACACTTTCCTGAATGCCAGGGAAGAGGGAGAATACGGCCACATGGGTGTCTAGGTTCAAGTGAGTCTTCAGCTTGGCACCTTTCGCGGGTTTCAGGAAGTGTTCTTCTGATGCGTACTTGATATGTACGCCCACATGGGCTAGGGTGGGATAGTTTCTGGATGTGAAGGCATTGAAATTTTCCGCATTTATTTTGAAGGTACGGTTTCCTCGCATCAACTGTGAATCAAAGAATATACACACTTCCGGTATGATGGCACTGCCATCATCGTGGCAATCAGCCGCAATTTCTATGGCTGTAATCAGGTTTTCTTTGCCGTCGGTACGAAGCATTCCTATTGGCAACTGACTACCTGTGAATATAACGGGTTTTGCTAGGTTCTCCAGCATGAAACTTAATGCCGATGCTGTGTAGGCCATTGTATCCGTTCCGTGAAGTACCACGAAACCATCGTATTTTTCGTAGTTTTCTTCTATAATTTGAGCTATTTTTACCCAATGTTCAGGCCTCATGTCTGAGGAATCCAAAGGCTTTTCAAACTGATAGGTTCCTATATTTAAGTCGAAACGTTTCAGCTCAGGAACCTCTTCCTTTATCTGTGAAAAATTGAAAGGCTCCAATGCTCCTGTTTCTAAGTTCTGGTGCATACCTATGGTACCACCGGTGTAGATGAGTAATACAGAACGTTTTCCTTTTAACATAAACAATTTATTTTATGAGTTTTACCACACACCAATTATTCTTTTCCTTAAAGTGCTGGAACGTGAGTCCTAACCGTTCTCCTTCAGCTCTGATTTGAGGGATGTCTTGTACATAGAATCCACTCATGTAAATGCAGCTTCCTGGGTGCATGCAGGCTACATAACGGTGCATGTCCTGAAGAAGAATGTTACGGTTAATGTTGGCTATGACCACGTCGAAATCCATGCCTATTAAAGAATTGGCATCTCCTTGGAATACGTTGATATTTGTGATATTGTTCAGTTTGAAATTATCTTTGGAATTAGAGATACACCAGTCGTCAATGTCAATGGCTGTAACGGCTTTTGCTCCGCGCTTGGAGGCCATAATGGCCAAGATGGATGTTCCGCATCCCATATCCAAAACTACCTTGCCTTTCAGGTCGGCCTGTAGCAGTTCGCCCAGCATCAGGCTAGTAGTCTCATGATGTCCGGTACCAAATGCCATTTGTGGGTTGATGATGATGTCGTATTTTGCCTTTGGCACATTTTTATGGAAGGTACTGTGAATCACGCACTGGTCATCAATGATGATAGGTTGAAAGTAGTTTTTCTCCCATTCCTCATTCCAGTCTTTGTCTTCAGCTTCCGTTATAGAATAGTCAATTTTCACATCGGGAACAGGGAAACCTTCAAGCAAGGATTTCAGTATTTCTTCCTGAAACAGGGACTGTTGTACATAAGCAGTCAGCCCATCATCCTCTGTCACGAAACTTTCGCATCCGGCTTCTGCAGCAAAGGCAGAGAGAATGTCGCTAATAACCTCAGATGAGGGTTCTGTCTTGAATTTTATTTCAAAGTATTTCATGTTTTTTCTTGTTTGCTGCGAAGTTAGTGTTTTTTTAGGGATTTCCCTACATGAGATTAGGAAAAATCCCTTTTACCCGGAATATTTCTGACTTATCTTTGCATCAGAAAAAATGTGTAAACCCTAAAACAACTAAGGAATATGAAGAATTTAGTTTATCTGTTGATGGCAGCCTTGGCGTTTCTCCCTGTAAGTGTGAGCGCACAGGATGATATGTACTTCACTCCTAAAAAGGAGAAGAAGCAGAAGACCACTACTGTCACCACCACCACTCAGAAGAAATCTCCTACCGCAGAGTATAAGACCTACGATAAGGATGATGTAATCTATAATGGTGATATCAGTGTGGGTCCTACAGACACAATCTATGCCGGCAATGTAAATGCGGCCAATGATACACTTTACATTGACGAGTATGAAACTTTCTCTGATGGAAATGGTCAGTGGATCAATGGTTTCAATGGCAGTGTGAATGACTATAAATTTGCCATGCGTAATATGAACTGGCGCAGTATGAGCAGTGCCATACCAGTAGGCTCCAGCCTATATTGGAACATTGCTTACGGACCAGGCTCCTTCGACTGGAATATCTATCAGGTGGGTGGCCTAGCTTACCTGTTCCCTACCTGGTCTAATCCTCTGTACTGGGATTACAGATATGACTGGACATGGGGCGCATTCCATTGGCATCGTCCTTGGCATAGCTGGTCTTGGTATTCTTATGCATGGGATCCATTCTGGGACCCATTCTGGTATGACAGCTGGTATGGCTGGCATGGAGGATGGTATAGTAGCTGGTATGGTTGGCACGGTGGCTATTATGGTGGTTATTGGCCTCATTATGCTTGGGGTGGCCCAGGTTACTTCCGTCCAAATCCAGGTCGAAGCCATGCACGTTATACCATAGGTGGACGTGGCTACCGCATTGGCGACAATGTAGCAGGAACTCGCTCAAGTGCTCGAACTCGTTCAGGAGCTACTGCACGCATCCAAGATCGTGCCGGTGCACGTCAATCTGGTACTAGGGTCTCTGGAAGAAGTGTACGTTCTAATGATGCTACACGTTCTGCCAATAGTGTCCGCTCTGCAGCAAGAAGCCGCAGTCAAGTACAGAATGGTACATCTCAAAACGGTACAGTAACACGCAGTCAGTCTACCGGAAGTCGTAGTTCTGTTAACCGTTCTACTGGAACACGTTCTACCTCCACTTATACTCGCAGTGCTGATGGTCGTCATAGTACTTATTCACGTCCTAGCAGCACTCGTGCTACAGGTACTTCTCGCGTAGGAACTTCTACTCGTTCTACTACGGGTGTGCGTAGTGTGAACTCTGGTGCTCCTTCTCGCTCTGGAAGTGTTTCTACAAATAGAAATGTCAGCAGAGGAACAGCTGGTGGTTCTACCCGTTCTAGTGGTGGCAGCTATGGTGGTAGCAGAAGCAGCAGTTCTGGAAGTTTTGGAGGCGGTAGCAGCCGTTCTTCCGGTGGTAGCTTCGGTGGCGGTGGTTTCAGCGGAGGTAGCCGTAGCGGAGGCGGTGGCGGTGGAAGCCGCTCTGGTGGCGGACGTAGATAGTCCCTAGAAACCTTGAAGTTAAACTAATTTGCAAAATTATAGTAAGAAAATGAAGAATAAGATTTTGTTTGCCTCTGTATTGGCCTTGGCTTCTACAGCATTACAGGCGCAAGATATGTACGATGTGGCTCGTCTTTCTACAAGTGACCTTCAGGGTACAGCCCGTTACATTGGTATGGGTGGTGCTATGGGAGCCTTGGGAGCAGATCTTACGGCTATGAACACTAATCCTGCTGGTTTAGGAATCTACCGTAGCAATGATGTGGCTGCTACTTTGGGTGTTTCTATGCTGAATAATGGAACTTCTATTGATGAACCTAGTCGTGTTAGTTTTGATCAGTTAGGTTTAGTGATTACCAACAAATATGGCAACTATACTAGCTTGAAATATATCAACTTTGGTTTCAACTACCGCAAGCATAAGAACTTCTTCGATGATTTCAGTGTGGCAAATAATTGGGGCGGAGGTTTTTCTCAGACCTATCAGATGGCAGATATGACATTCGGAGAGACTGACCCAAACAACATGCCTGTATTGCCTGCAGTTGCTGCTCAGGCAGGAGCTTTGGGTACTGATGAAAGTGGAAAATATACAGGAACTGGTGCAAATAACACTACGTATAACATGAAATCCACTGGTGGAATCCAAGAATATGATTTCTCTGTGGCTGCCAATTGGAGCGACCAGTATTTCTTGGGTTTGAGCCTGGCTTATTACCATGCTTCATTCGACCGTGGAACTTGGTACTCAGAGTATGGCGAGGATGATTGCAGCTATGATATGTACAACTATTACAGAACTCGTGGTAGTGGTATGAATATCAAGTTGGGTGGTATCATCCGTCCAGTGGCCGACAGTAATTTCCGTTTTGGTCTTTCTCTGCAGAGCCCTACCTTCTTCCTGCTTACCGATGAGAATGGGGTAGACATTACCTCTTATGATGAATATGGTGCAGAAATGGGAAATAGTAATGCTCAAGTTGATCCTGTGGATTATGAATTGGCCACTCCATGGAAGTTTAATTTTAGTCTGGGTCATACTTTTGGAAATACCTTGGCACTGGGTGCAGAATATCAGCTGGAGAATTATCGTGGCATCTCTATCCGTGAAAAAGATGGATATATAACCGACTACACAGAATATGTCAATGCTACCGTGGATAATCAGTTGGAAGCCGTGCATACCTTGAAGCTTGGTGCAGAGGTGAAGGTAACTCCAGAATTAGCTCTTCGTGCTGGTTATAATTACAGCAGCGCTGCATTCAATGAAGGGGCATTCCGTAGTTTGTACAACTTTGCAGATATGTATATCGATACCTTTACCGAGACTTCTTATGAGAATACTTTAGATTTGCATCGTCTCACTTGTGGTATAGGTTATAGAACATCTGGTTTCTATGCAGATTTGGCTTATCAGTACACCATGCAGAAGGCTGATTTCTATGCATTCGATGATTCATATTCAGATGGTGGAATTGTAAACTATTTGCCAGCTACTAGAATTGACAAGAATCGTTCTCAGCTGTCCCTGACACTGGGTTACAGATTCTAATCGATAATACAGTTAAGAAGAGCCGCAAGGATTTCCTTGCGGCTCTTTTTGTTTCGTAACCTTTTTTACCTATCTTTGCACATCAGTACAAAAATAACAAACAAATAATAGAATATGAAGAAAATCTTTTTATCCCTGCTGATTTGCCTCTGTGGCACTTTAGCTGCACAGGCTTGTACCAACTTCCTAGTGGGAAAGAATGCATCTAAGACTGGTGCTACTTTCATAAGTTATACCATGGATTCCTATGGCATGTATGGAAGCCTGAAATACTACCCAGCTGCTAAACATGCACCAGGTGAGATTCGCCGTATTGTGGATGGTGATACAAACCATTACCTTCGTGACATTCCTGAAGCTCCAGAGACTTATGCAGTATTGGGCCAGATGAATGAGTTCCAACTTTCTATTATGGAAACCACTTTCGGAGGTCGTGAGGAACTTTATCCTAAGAACCCTGAAGGTGGTATAGACTATCCTTCACTCATGTGTCTGGGTTTACAACGTGCCAAGACTGCTCGTGAGGCTATTCATGTCATGGGCGACTTAGTAGCCAAGTATGGTTACAGTGGTGAAGGTGAAAGCTTCAGTGTAGCTGACCCTAATGAAATCTGGATCATGGAAATCATTGGTAAGGGTGATGAGGCTAAAGGCGCAGTTTGGGTGGCTGTACGTATCCCAGACGACTGTATTGCTGCTCATGCTAATCAGAGCCGTATCCACAAGTTTAATATGAAGGACAAGGAGAATGTCATCTGTTCTAAGGATGTCATCAGCTTCGCTCGTGAAAAAGGCTATTTCAGTGGTAAGGATGCCGATTTCTCCTTCGCAGAAGCTTACAGTCCTGCCGATTTCAGCAGTCAGCGTTTCTGCGATGCACGTGTGTGGAGTTTCTTCAATCATTTTGTAGATGGCATGGAGCGTTATGTAGACTTTGTAGACGGTATGCATATCGGGACCAGTGAGGTGATGCCTCTTTATTTCAAGCCAAACCGTAAAATAGACTTGGCTGATATCATAGAAGCACATCATGACCACTATGAAGGTACTCCTTTCGATTTCCAGAAGGATGTGAATAGTGGTGTGTACCAGAGCGCTTATCTGCCTAGTCCTTTGACTTATGAAATCAACGGGAAAAGATATTTCAATGAGCGTCCTATTTCCACTCAGCAGAGTGCATGCGTGTTTATTGCTCAGATGCGTTCTTGGCTGCCTAATGAGATAGGAGGCGTGCTTTGGTTCGGAAACGATGAGCCAAACATGGTAACTTATACACCTATCTATTGCTGCACTAACCGTGTTCCAGAATGCTACGATGAGAATACAGCCAATGATCATACCTTCTCTTGGAAGAGTGCCTTTTGGGTGCAGAACTGGGTTTCCAACATGACTTATCCTCGTTATTCTGTCATGTTCCCAGCAGTGAAGGCTGTACGTGATGAGCTGCAACAGAAATATCTCACAGAGCAAACCGAGATTGATGCTCAAGCTCAGAAACTTCTGGCACAGAATGTAACCGATTGCCGTAAGTTCTTGACCGACTATAGTGTGAATTCAGCTCAGCAGATGATGGACCGTTGGATGGAACTGGGTACTTATCTAATAATGAAGTTCAATGATCAGGTTATAAAGAAAGAAAAAGATGGAAAGTGGGAACTTACCGAGGATGGAATCTGTGTGTCTACAGAGCGTCCTGGTTATCCAGAACAGTACCGTCAGACTATAGCTAAGGAAACTGGCAACCGTTATCTGGTACCTAATCAGAAATAAGGATAGATTTAAAATAGAAAAACGAGGACAACAACTTGTCCTCGTTTTTCTATTTCCCTTTTTGGAATATATTATTCCTCCATTCCTTGGGCCCAATCCCAACGTGTGTCCTAAAATACTTACCGAATGTAGATTGACTGTCAAAATGCAAGTCGTCACTAATCTGGCCGATAGTCATCTTTGTATTAGCCAGCAGATTTTCTGCGTAGAGCAAGGTTTGCTGCTCAATGCATTCCATTGCACTATATCCCATTGTCTCTTTTATACATGCAGATACATATTTCGGGGAAAGGTTCATTTTGTCTGCATAGAAGCTGATGCTCCGTTCTTGTTTAAAATGTTCACGGACCAGTTCTAGAAAATGTTGGGTAACCTCTTGACTTCTAGTTTCGGTTTCTGATGTGACGTGAGGATGGACGTAATACCCTAGACCGTAGAAATAGGCTTTGGTAAGGTGAAATATCATTTCTCGGCGAAAGGGGTTGTCTGTGCGTTCCAGTGCATGTGCCAGCATGGAGAAGTACTGAGTGAGTGAAGAGAAAGCTTCCTCCGAAATGTTGTTTACGGGATAGTTCCTAACCAACTGCCTTAGTTCAATTGTTTCGCTGATATGAAGTGATTTAAGAAAGTCGTCGCTCATAATAAGGAACTGTGCAGAGAAATCATCCGACATACTTTCCAGCATGGTAATTCGGTCACTTAGTATAACCAGCAGACATCCTTTCGTAAGTCGGTACTTTTTCATGTCAACAATTAACTCTGCCTCACCATCTTCCACCAGTGTGCTTGTGGTATATTGAAGAGAAAAAGGAATTCCGGCCTTTATTTCTTTCACAGGGGTATGTACCATAAATAGATCATTGTCTAGCCTTAATGTGTCTTTAGGCAATGTGCGTGTTACTTCTTTTTGATCTACCGCCTTGATGTCTTTATTCATATATTTTTTCCCATGATGGATTCCGTCTGCATAATTACTTAAAAAAACTGGAAAAATCAACAAATGACATCCTTTTTACCCTAAAAAATCACGTTTATTTTGAAATTTTTATTGAAAATAGGAAAAATTACCCAATTTTGGCTCTTTTTTCCACTTTCTTTATGCGGTTTTTCACCCTACCTTTGCATTGTCAAAACATAAGAACGACAAAAACAAAAGAAATAAAAACTATTTAAAATATAAGATTATGGAAAAGATGATTTACATGGTAACAGGAGCAGCCGGATTTTTAGGAAGCAACATTTGTAGGACACTCTTAGAGCAGGGCAAGCAAGTTCGTGCCTTTGTCCTTCCCAACGATAAGTATGCCCAGTATCTTCCAAAGGAAGTGGAAATCATAGAAGGCGACTTGACAGACGTGAACTCCTTGGAGCGCTTGTTTTCCGTAGAAGAAGGAACAAAGACTGCCATGATTCATTGCGGAAGTGTAGTAACTGTGAATCCTGACTATAATCCTATCCTGATTAAGGTAAACGTGGATGGAACACAAAATATTATTGACAAGTGTCTTGAGCATAAGGAATGTGTGAAAATGGTGTATGTGGGCAGCACAGGTAGTATTCCTGAGGCTCCAAAAGGAACTCCTATTCATGAAGTTGATAGTTATGATCCTGAAAAGGTAGTAGGGTGGTACAGTAAGTCTAAAGCCATAGCTTGCCAAAAAGTTCTGGATGCAGTGAAGAATAAAGATTTAAATGCATGTATTGTTCATCCTGCAGGCATCATGGGACCTAATGATTATTCTAAGAGCACCACTACGGGTACTGTCTTGAAAATCCTGAATGGTGAAATGCCTATAGGCATGAAAGGTTCTTTCAATATGTGTGATGTTCGCGACTTGGCTGCTGGTTGTGTAAATGCAGTAGAGAAGGGACGGAAGGGAGAGTCTTATATTCTGGGCAATGAAGAAGTCACTTTAAAGGAACTTTTTGGCTATCTCTCAGAGGGCATTCACTGCAAACCAATCCGTTTTTATCTTCCTCTCTGGATGGCTAATTTCATGGCTGGCCTAATGGAGAAGAAAGCTGCCAAGAATCACACTAAGCCATTGATGACACGTTTCTCTGTATATAATCTGGCTCGCAATAACCAGTATGATTACAGCAAGGCAAAGGCAGAACTGGGATATACCACTCGTTCTTATGCAGAAACAGCGAAGGATATGATCAAGTTCCTGATAGAGTCCAAGCAATTTGTGCCTGCTGCATAAGTTCAGATCAGGGTTGTGAAAAAAGAAGGCACCGGATTTTCGGTGCCTTCGGTATTTGATTTTTTTACTTTATAAGGTCTCTGTTTCTTCATAATTGTTTGAATTTTACACTGCAAAAATATGATGGAAAAAGGCAATCCGTCGTTATCTAGATTGCCTTAAACTTTCACATTTTTGCCGAAAAGGTTATTTCTTCCGTTTCTTTGATTCAGGCAGTGCCTTACAAGTCTCGCGGACGAGCATTGAAAGATAATCGCGGTCATCCACATCGGCAATATAAAAATATTCTTTCGCACCTTCATATGGCCGACTTAATTCTTCCTCTCTGAGCAAAGCATGAGCGGCTTTGGTCGGCTTTAAATAGAAATGGTCATCGCAGATAAGCCCGAAAATTTTGCCATTGCAATAGATACCGTAGTCACCAAACATCTTCTTGGTCATAATCTCACCTGCATCGCTGCACTGGTCAGCGATATATTGCACAAAGTCTGCGTTACTTGCCATAATCGTATTCTTGATTTACCTAACATTTCCAACATAGGGAACTTGAGTAGTCATTTTCATAATTTCCAAGCATTTAGTTCGGACAATGTCAAGGCGAGGTCACGCTGGATCTGCAAGCGTTGGTCGTAGGCATCAGTCCAATATTCTTGCTCCAAGAGATAGTTGAGCAGAGAAAGTTCACCTTTTTCAAAGGCTAGATTCAATAAATTCAAACCATTGGTAGACAGCACAGCTTTGTATTGAGCATCGGTGTTTTGCAGCTGAACAGCTCTTTCGTAGAGACTGCGTAGGTTAGTGCGGAATTGCAGAAGAGCTTCATTGTTTTGTTGAGTAGCAACTTCAGCCTGTCGCTGAGCTAGGCGTACACGGTTCTTGTTTTCCCACAGGGGAATAGAGAGACCGATGGTTACTCCCTGGAAGGTGTTGTCTCTGACGAATTCACCCATGTAACCTATTGACCACTTGGGGAGTGTTGTGGCACGGACTACGCTGATGTTATTGTCGGCTATTGCTATTTGTTGTTGCATGTACTGAAGTACAGGACTATGCTGTTCTGCCTCTGCCAAATAATCATCGAAATTCATTGGCAATGGTGATAGCGTAAAAGTTGTGTCTGGGAGGTTGATGGACTTTCCACCATTCATGGCTTGCAGTTCTGTCAAGAGTTTGTTTTTCTCTATGTTAACTGTAGACAGCTTGCCTTCAACAGTCATTCGATTCAGACGGGTCTTATCCAATTCTAACTGATTGGTAGTACCTTGCTGTATCATCCGTTCATATGCATCAGCAATCTGGCGTGCACGGTCGCACTGTTGTTGATAGAGATTGGAAAGCGCATTACAATAGACTAATTGGATGCAAGTCTGTTTTGCCTTCAAAAGCAGTTGCATCCTTTCTTGGCGGTATTGCCATTCTGCAGCCTCGCCCTGTTTGTTCGCCAGACGAGAGCGACGAGCATAGACCGATGGAAAATCAAATTCTTGACTAATGCTTACATCCTTTCTATTACCGATAGGCGAAGGATTGCCCCAAAGATAGCCAAACTGCACTTCGGGGTCTTGTGGTGTAAGGCCTGTACGATAGGCAGTTTTCTGTGCCTCCATCTGCTTTTGCAAGGTCTGAAGAGTAGGGCTGTTCTGTTCTATCTGTGACAGCACTGGGGCAAATGAATCTTGTGCAGAAGCTGATAGACTCAACAGTGACAGAATGATGGTATATATCTTACTTTTCATTTGTACTTTTCTTTTTATTGTACCACAAATATATAATAGGCATCACATAGACATTGAGTAATGTAGAAGTAAGTAAACCACCTAGCACTACAACACCCATCGGGCTTTGTATCTCATTGCCGGGTTTGTCACCGTTGAGTACTAGTGGGATGAGAGCAAGAGCCGAAGTGAGGGCGGTCATTAATATTGGATTAAGACGGTCAATGGAACCGTTTACCACTGTTTCACGGATGGAAAGCCCCTCTGCCAAAAGATGTTGATAACGCGAGACAAGAAGGATGCCGTTGCGTGTTGCTATGCCAAAAAGCGTAATAAAACCGATGATGGAGGGGATGCTGATCACACCCGAAGTGGCGGCTACTGCCAATACACCACCGATGAGTGCCAGAGGCAGACTGACCATGATAATGGCTGAAAGTGAAGCCCGACGGAATTCGCCCATCAACAAAAGGAAGATGACCAACAGTGCTATGACCGAGGTAATGAATAATGTTTGGGAGGCTTTTTGTGCACTCTCAAACTGGCCACCGTACTCCACGTAGTATCCTTCCGGGAGCATAATCTTGCTGCTGATAGTCTGTTGTACATCTTCTACCACACTTCTTAGGTCGCGTTCTGAAACGTTGGCTGAGATAACTAGTTTACGCTGCACATTCTCCCGAGTGATTGAACCGGGACCCACGGTTGAAACAACGTCTGCTACTTCTTCCAATGCGACTTTTCGGCCGTCGCCTGTATCAATGAGCGACTGCTTTATGTCTTCAATGTCGGATGTGTAATTCTCATTTAGACGCATTATAAGGTCAAAACTGCGCTGTCCCTCGTAGATATCAGCCACTTTTTCGCCGCTGAACGCCAAATCGATAAAACGGTTGAAATCATCGATGCCTATGCCATAGCGGGCTAGTGCACGGCGGTTGGCATGAATCTGGAGTTGTGGGGTATTGGTCTGTTGTTCTACAGCCACATCGACGAGTCCATCAATACCCTCAATGCACTGCTTAATCTGATTGCCCAGCATCTGCATCTGGCTTAGGTCGGTGCCAAAAAGTTTGATGGCGATATTGGCACGAGTCCCCGAAAGCATGTGGTCAATGCGATGGCCAAGGGGTTGGCCGATGGTGGCGGCAATACCAGGGATGGAAGCCAATCGTAGGCGCATATCATTGAAGACCTCCTCGCGGCTGCGGTCTTTCAAGGTAAACTGCACATCAAGTTCTGCACTATTCACTGTCAGTGAATGCTCGTCCAGTTCACCTCGTCCAGTTCGTCGTGCCGTCTTAGTCACCTCGGGCACCTTCATCAACTCGTGCTCCATCAGGTTGCCCAGTTCGTTGCTCACATCGAGCGAAGTGCCAGGTGCTGTAACGGCAGAAATCACCGCCGATCCTTCATTGAAGTCGGGCAGGAAGCTTTGTCCCATGGCGAAAAACAAGCCCACAGCTATGACCAGCATTGCAACCGTTGTTCCGATGATGGTACGTTGATGTCCTAATGCCCATTCCAACGGCCGTCTGTACCCATCGGAAAGCCGACGTGTAAAGTGTTTGTCTTGTTCATTCTGCGCCAGATATTTCTCGTCCGTTAGCAAAAGTTTACACAACAACGGTGTTACTGTCATAGCCACAATTAACGACATACCCAAAGCCACAATATAGGCGATGCCTAATGGCTTAAGCATTCGTCCCTCCATGCCAGATAGGAAGAATAGTGGTACAAAAGTTACCATAATAATAAAGGTAGCGTTAAGGATGGACGATCGGATTTCGACTGATGCATCAAATATTACCTTAAAGTAATTCTCACGCTGTTCCTTTGGCAGCCGATGATTCTGACGTAGGCGTTTATACACATTTTCTACATCAATGATGGCATCATCCACTAGGGAACCGATGGCTATACACAAGCCTCCTAGGGTCATGGTGTTGATGTCCATGCCCAGGGCCCATAAAACCATGAGCGAACCTAACAGAGACAAAGGAATTGCGACCACCGAGATGAGGGTGGTACGCATACTGCCGAGGAATAGAAACAAGATGGCCACTACTAATACGGCGCCCTCTATGAGTGCCCTTGCTACGTTATTGACCGATGACTTGATGAAGTCGGCTTGTTGAAATATATGTGTGTCCAAGTGGATGTCTTTTGGTAGAGACTTCTGTATTTCCGCTAGATTAGCCTCTATTTTCTCAGTCACGCTCAGTGTATTGATGTTCGGCTGTTTCGCCACGGTCAGAATGACGGCAGGTTGTGCATTCTGAGAGGCCATACCCATCTTTACTGCAGCCCCTATCTTTACATCGGCTACGTCGCTTAGTGTGATAGGCTTTCCGCCAATTGTCTTGACGAGCGTCGCTCCTAATTCTTCCAAATCATTGGTTCGTGCAATGCCGCGCAAGGCATATTCGTTGCCAAAGTCGCGCACTACGCCTCCCGCTGAGTTTGCACTCATGGTGCTTCCTGCACGCAACAGGTCGCCCATTGTTATACTATAAGCATCCATGCGCTGTGGGTCTGCAAGAATTTGGTATTGCTTATAATCACCTCCGATAATCGTCACTTGCGACACGCCACCTGTAGCGAGGATGGCAGGCTTTATGGTCCATTCGGCTAGCGTTCTCAGTTCCATCATAGATGTTGAATCGGCCTGGATGCCGATAAGCAGGATTTCTCCCATGATGCTTGACTGCGGTGCTAATTGAGGAGTGATGTTTTCGGGCAGTGTTTCGCCTAATGTCGCCATTTTCTCACTCACAATCTGACGGGCACGAAACACATCCATTCCCCAGTCGAACTCTGCCCAAACAAAGGAGAAACCATACGTTGAGGCTGAGCGTACACGACGTACATTCGTTGCTCCGTTGACTGCTGTCTCTATTGGGAACGTTACTAATCGTTCCACTTCCTCAGCTGCCATTCCATGGGCATCTGTCATCACCACAACAGTTGGTGCAGTCAGGTCAGGGAAGACATCGATGTCCATGTGCTGCGATGACCAAAATCCACCAACGATTACGAGTACGACACCCAGAAACACTGTTAATTGGTTCTTTAGCGAGAACCGGATAATGTTATTGATAAAATTCATCATAAGATTTCCTTTCCATTAGTGTTGATGGCCAGATTCTGCATCAAGGTGTCCAGATGACTGAGTAATCTTTACAAGCGTTGCACCACGAGTAACGACACGTTCTGTACCATTAAGACCTGAGAGGATTTCCGTACGGATACCATCTGTCTGGCCGATGGTCACTTCTCGCTTCTCAAAATATTCAGGTGTCAGTTGCACATAGACAAAGTAGTTGCCCATTTCCTCGATAAGCGAAATGGCAGGAACAGTGATGGTGGGACGGGCACCTCTGGTACGGATAAACATCTCAACAAATGAACCGGGAAGGAAATCACTTTTGTTTTGGATTTCGAATGTGATAGGAATGAGGGGGATGGTTGTATCAACGGTCTTTCCATAAGAAACTAATCGTCCACCCAGTTCTTCAAGTGATTGCGTTGTTAGCCCATGTTTGATGGTAGCATTGACAATGTTGCCCAACGTAGCATAGTATCGGGGCTGTATCTCAGCACGAATGAGGAGATTGCGGTTCTGTGTGATGGTGACCAATGGTTGACCTGCCTCTACATACTGACCACTCACGATATGCAATTGTTTTATGAAGCCGCCAATAGTGGTAGTGGCCGTCTGTCGACCTGAACTAAAGTTGCTATTCAAGTTGCGGTAGTTGGCTTCGGCACGTTCGTATTCACTGCGTGCCTTTTGCAAGTCACTCTCTGATACAATTCTGTCGGCTGCCAGTGACTGTTTGCGTTCATACTCAGCCTTCGCCAGACGATAAGCAGTCTCAGCCTCTTGATAGCGTACTTTTAGGTTGTTGTCAGCCATCTTGCTGCTTTCAATTGTCACTAGAGCCTGGCCAGCTTTGACTGCCTTGCCTTCAGTCAGTCCACCAGCTGTTAACGTAACAATGCCGCCAGCCTTTGCTACCACGATGTGCTCATCGCCTTGTGCGGGCAGCACTTGTGCCATTGTACGGATGACCTGTCCGAACGGTTCCATCCGACAGGAGTCCGTGGAGAAATTGACCTTCCAGCTCATTTCTTTGGTAAATACAACACCGTTGCTGCTCGTAGCCTTGGCTTCTATGGCTTTGTGCTTCGCTTCATGCACATCGGTGTAAACGGTGACATTAGGGGAGGTGAGCTGTGATGATCCTGACTTTGTCTGAATGTCGAAGGTAATATGGCCTTGCCCCGCGCTGGTAGGTGTTAGTCTGAACTTGTAGACTCCTTGGTGGGTAGGAGCATTGAGTGTCTGACTTATTTTCTCATTGCCTGTGGTCAGTGTGGCAGTAATCGTGCCTTCCTCTAAAGGCTTGAAATTTTTGAGCCATGTAAAATGTGCTACCACGTCACTAGCCTTGTCCTTGGCGAGTGGTGTCACCTCGGCATAAACCTCAAAATCATTGTTGTATGCAGTCAGTTGCAGACTCTCATCGTGTTCGTGGCCGGCTTTTTCCGTTGCTTGGCTGCAACCAGCCATTGTTTCTGCAATTAGCAGAGCTGTGGCATAGATGATAATTCTTATTTTCATTTTGCTGATAATGTTTGTAAAGGATAATAGACATACCTATCCTAAAAGGAACGGCATGCCATGCGTCTCTCTAATCAAAAAATCAGCAAGTGGGAGGAGCGCGAAAACCTTTGCTACAGGCTAGGAAATCTGTATGTCCGCTGGTAATGTATGTCCGTTGCCTGACATGGCCCTCTTTATTATAAAGTGTAAATGAAGTTTCATAAAGTGCGATAGCTGTCAACCATATCTGCTGAACATCCACCTTATCCATTTGAGGCATGGCAGTCCATTCACTTCCATCATCAGTTTGAATCTTCAGCACAGCCGCAGCCACGGTTTCGTTCATCATGCAGTCTTCTTTGTTGCAGTCATGATGATGTGCAGGGTCAGTATCTCTGTTTTGATGATGCTCATGTTCGTACTCATGGTTGAATAAATCTCATGTGTCCTCATTCAACATATTGACAACCGCCACAAATACTTTGTTATAATGATGATGCGGAATAACGACATGGACCAGTATTAATATATTGGCCAAAAGAATCATCAATATGGATAATCGTTTCCTCATCATAACGGTCGTAAAGATACACATTTTCTTGAAGAATATTAATTTTTTCCTTTGTAATTGAATTTGTGTACCATTTATTAACAATGAGCCACAGAAAAGAATTGTGGCTCATTGTCGGAAGTTATCTCGTATTTAGTATGTTATAGTCTTTATCATTCCACAGTTACCTTAACTTTCTGGTCCTGCACCTGAATGTAAATATCACCTGGCTCTAGGAATGGAGTACCGTCGCTATCCACATAGCTGAAATCACGATTCACGTCTATGTCCCAAGTGAACACTTTGGTTTCTCCTGGTTTCAGCTCGGCTTTCTCAAAATATTTCAATTCTTTCATAGGTCTGGTAATCATGCAGGCTGGGTCAGAAATGAACCAGTGCACGGTTTCCTTACCGATGCGTGTACCTGTGTTGGTCACTGCTATCTCAGCCTTCAACTTGCCACCAGCAGCTACTTTATCGGCAGAAATCTTAAGTTTACCGTATTGGAAAGTGGTATAGCTCAGTCCATATCCGAATGGGTACAATGGTTCTACGGTTACATCCTGATAGAATCCCTGTGTAGCTTCTCTAGCCGGATTTCTGCGGTTGTAGTAAATAGGTATCTGTCCTGAAGTATAAGGGAAGGTCACGCAAAGTTTTCCGCTTGGATTTACGGCTCCAGAGAGAATGCGTGCCAAAGCCTTACCACCGGTTACACCAGGTTGCCAAAGTTCTACGATGGCTTTTACCTGAGGCTCCATATCGACCAGTTCCAGAGGACGGCCGTTGTTCAGTACCAGAACTACAGGCTTGCCTGTGCGTGCCACAGCATCTAACAAGTCTCGCTGTACAGCAGGAAGCAGAATGGTGGACCTGCTGGCATTTTCTCCGCTCCATCCGTTCTTTTCACCTAGGCAAAGAATCACTACATCGGCCTGTGAGGCAGTTCTTACTGCCAAACCGAAACCACTTCTATCTTCTCCATCTTGCTCACAGCCCTGTGCATAGGTTAGGGTAGCATCCTTAAACTCTTCTTTCATGGCATCGTAGATGGTGGTCACGTCTGAAGCTAAGCCATGTCCGTTCCAGCTTCCCAGCATGTCTTGTGCGTTCTGCACCATCGGACCGATGAGGGCTATGCGCTTTACCTTATCGGTAGAGAGTGGAAGCAGTTCATTCTCATTCTTCAGGAGGACTACTGACTCTTCGGCAGCTTTCTGGATGATTTCTTTAGAAGCTGGAAGCAGCCAGCGCTCTTCATCCTTGCTATCTGGAGTATAAGGGTTCTCAAACAGTCCCAGACGGAATTTTACACGAAGTACACGGCGTACAGCCTCGTCTATGACTTTGATATCCAGTTTGCCATCATTGACTAGCTTCTCCAGTTCTCGGATATAGACTCCATCGGTCATATCCATATCCACACCAGCTGTCAAGGCACGAATGGCAGCTTCAGCATTGTCGGCTGCAGCTCCTTGGTTGATGAGCTGGGTTACTGCACCCCAGTCTGAAACCACGAATCCGTCGAATTTCCATTGGTCACGCAGTACGGTGGTCATGGTGTAGTGATTGGCTGAGGCTGGAGTACCACTGATGTCGTTGAATGCACTCATCAACGTTTGTGCACCTGCTTTTACGGCTGCCTGATAAGGAGGCAGATAAGTATCCCAGAGTGTTTGGTCGGATATCTCAGAATAGACATAGTCTCGTCCGGCTTCTGATGCACCATATCCCACAAAGTGTTTTAGGCAAGAAGCCACTGTCTTCGTGCTGTTCAGGCTGTCGCCCTGGAGTCCCTTTACGGCTGCCACTGCAAACTGTGAAGCTGTATAAGGGTCTTCACCGAATCCCTCGGCTATACGTCCCCAGCGAGGGTCACGTGCCACATCTATCATTGGGGAGAATACCCAGTCTATACCACTCATCCGGGCTTCTTGTGCAGCCACTTTTGTACATTCTTGGAGCAGGCCAGGGTTCCATGAACATCCCATAGCCAGTGGAATAGGGTAAACAGAACGGTACCCGTGAATCACGTCATAGCCAAAGATGACAGGAATACCCAGGCGAGTTTCCTCCACAGCTTTTTTCTGGAATTCATTACGGTATTTGTAGTCGGTGCCCATATAAATCACGGAGCCGATTTTGGAATCCAGTGGGATAGGGTTCAAAGACTCAATGTTGTTCATGTTGTCATTGAATCCCAGTACCTGTTGACTGATTTGGTAAACCTTCTCTTCCAGCGTCATGCGGGAAAGCAGGTCTTCTACACGTTCCTCAATGTTGGCATTCGGGTCTTTGTAGATTTCTCCTTTCTTGCCACACGAACCCATGGAAATTGCCACTGTAAGGGCAGCAGCCCAGATGAAATGTCTTTTCATAATATTAAGTTTTGAATTATATAATCGCAAAGATAATGATTTTTTCATAGTTCGCTAGGTTAGCAGTTGCTTTTTTAATCCTGGATGTCTCCTTTTTTTTAATTTTTCGTAGATGTAAAAATCTCATTATCAGCATGGAGTAGCTATTATTCACTCCTTTTCTTTTCTATTGGTTTTTACTTGTTTCTTTTTTTCTTATCTTTGCCGTACATATAATAATTATAGTAATATGAAAAGAATCCAATTAATTGTATGCCTTTTCGTCCTGTTTGCCTTGAACATGCAGGCAGGTCAGGTGTCATCTCCAAATGGAGACATTAAGGTGAACTTTGAACTGAAAGGTTCTGTTCCCACTTACAGTGTGACTTTTAAAGGAAAGACGGTTGTCAATCCTAGTCGTCTTGGATATTATCTGGATAATGGTGAAGACCTGCTTGATGGATTCACCGTGCTTGAAGAAGCGACTTCCAGTTTCCAGGAGACCTGGGTTCCTGTATGGGGAGAGAATAAAAGCATTTACAATCATTACAACCAACTTGTGGTAAGTTTGCATCAGGCAGCCACAGACCGTTATATGAACATCGCTTTTCGTGTCTATGACGAGGGTTTCGGTCTTCGTTATGAGTTTCCCCAGAAAGGTAAGTTGAATTATTTTGTGGTAAAGGAGGAACGCACGGAGTTTGCCATGACTGGCGACCATATTGCTTATTGGATTCCGGGTGATTATGACACCCAGGAGTATGAGTACACCAAATGTCGTATGAGTGAAATCAGTAAGAATCTCCGTCAGGCAGTTTCCGACAACCTCTCACAGACCATTTTCTCTGAGACTGGTGTGCAGACTTCCTTGCAGTTGAAGACCGACGACGGACTGTACCTTAATATTCATGAGGCAGCTTTGGTGAACTATCCTGCCATGCACTTGAACCTGGATGAAAAGACGAACACCTTCACTTCCTGGCTTACTCCCGATGCTACTGGAAAGAAAGGCTATTTGCAGACCCCATTCCATAGTCCTTGGCGTACCATGATTATAGTAGACGATGCCCGCAAGGTTCTTTCCTCTAATTTGATTCTGAACTTGAATGAACCTTGTAAGCTGACAGATACCAGCTGGATTCATCCTACTAAATATGTAGGTGTATGGTGGGAGATGATATCCAACAAGTCAGAGTGGGCCTATACGCACGATTATCCATCCGTGAAACTGGGTGAGACGGATTATACGAAGGCAAAGCCTTCTGGAAAGCATGGTGCCAACAATGAAAATGTGCGTCGTTATATCGACTTTGCAGCAGAGCATGGGTTCGACCAAGTTCTGGTGGAAGGCTGGAACATCGGTTGGGAAGATTGGAGCGGAAACTCCAAGGAATATGTGTTCGATTTCCTGACTCCATATCCCGATTTCGACATTAAGGCTCTGAATCAGTATGCGCACAATAAGGGTGTGAAACTGATGATGCATCATGAGACCTCTTCATCCATCATGAACTATGAGAAGCACATGGACCGTGCTTATCAGCTCATGAAAGACTATGGCTATGATGCTGTCAAGAGCGGGTATGTGGGTAATATCATTCCTCGGGGTGAGCACCATTACAGCCAGATAGAGATTAACCACTATCTGAATGCCATTCAGCGTGCTGCAGATTACCACATCATGGTCAATGCTCATGAGGCTGTGCGTCCTACTGGTCTGTGCCGTACTTATCCTAACCTGGTGGGTAATGAGAGTGCCCGTGGAACTGAGTATCAAGCCTTTGGAGGAACTAAGGTGGGGCATACTGCTATTCTTCCTTTCACTCGTCTTCAGGGTGGCCCTATGGACTATACCCCAGGTATCTTTGAAATGGATTGTGTGAACGGATCACACTGTAATTCTACCATCTGCGGGCAGTTGGCACTCTACGTCACCTTCTATAGTCCGCTTCAGATGGCTGCAGATTTCCCAGAGAACTATGAGAAGCACATGGATGCTTTCCAGTTCATTAAAGATGTAGCTGTAGATTGGGACAAGAGTATCTATCTGGAGGCTGAACCTATGGAGTATATCACTGCTGCCCGTAAAGCTAAAGGAACAGACAACTGGTTCCTGGGTTGTGTGACAGGAGCCGATGCGCATCAGAGTACAGTAAAGTTGGATTTCCTGGATAAAGGAAAGACCTATACTGCTACCATTTACAAAGATGCTCCAGATGCCGATTACAAGACAAATCCACAGGCTTATGAAATTACCACACAGAAGGTTACCTGTAAGTCTGTTTTGAAACTGAACGCCGTTCCTGGAGGAGGTTTTGCAGTCAGCCTGATAGCAGACTAAAAACCGATGAGTAATAATTTTCAGTGTTTTATTTGCGTATTTCTTGAAAAAGCACTACTTTTGCACTCGCTTTTGAAAAGGAAGCAATAAAGGATGGTCCGGTAGCTCAGCTGGATAGAGCAACAGCCTTCTAAGCTGTGGGTCT
>AUXO015734094.1_pt1 | contig 81199 bp, 101 predicted proteins | sample 768731 | NCBI WGS metagenome assembly AUXO01 (sample SAMN02715735, study PRJNA202380) | gut metagenome | biome: sheep rumen | host: Ovis aries | place: New Zealand: Palmerston North
GGGAGTTTTCTTTTATGCGTGCCAGTTGGATTATATACCATTTATCGCGTGTAGCCGTTGGGGCTGAGAACAAAATCTCTTGAAACCACTGCAAATAGGGCATTACAGCATTATAGCATTAATCCGTGTAGCCGTTTTAATTGAATGTGTGAAAAGAAATCATTGTTAAATATACAGAAAATAGCCCGTGATAACGGGATAAAGTCTATACGCAAATCAGCAAATAATGCTTGCATATATCCCGATAACGTGATATATTATAGCTAGAAGGAAACAAGGAACACACCAATACAAGAAAGGAGAAAACACCATGGCAAAGAAAGTAAACATCACAGCAGCAACAGAGGAAAACGGAATCTTTACAGTCACATATGAAACCGGCAGCGTTAAGAAGTACGCAGCCGACAAGCTCCCCAAAACAGTGCAGAGCTGGATTGAGGAACACCAGGAACCGGAAACGGAACAGGAAACCGAACCGGAAACCATGACAGAGCTGGCAACCACAGATGAAAAGGAAGAAAGGAAGGAAGACGGATTGAAGAAGAACAGCGGGAACTACGAAAGAGCATTACTGAAAATCAGGAAGGAACACGAAAAGCGGGACATCTTCCGGGGACTTGAAACCATCGGATTAATGGTGCTCGGTATTGGATACCTGATCACAGCCGCAATTATAACCGCACTTGCGGCGGCGGTCATCTGGATTGCGGAACACATCCCCGCAATGGTTCAGACAGGCAGACAGGCCGCGACGAAAGCGACGGCGGCGATCTCCACAACAATCGAGATTGCGGAAGACACCGTGAAAGCCTTCGCGCACATGGGACGCAAGGCCGCGACAGTTTCGGCGGCAGTCCTCACAATGATTACCAGATAACAGGATCACAGCAAGGGCGGGAACCACAACCCGCCCGGAAAGGAAAAGAAATGAAACTGAGAAAGCTTTACAGGATAGCAGTCGAAAATTATTATTTTTCCCTTTACTCTGGACAGAGTGAGGAAGATGTAACCGGTTGGGAATATGGTCTTGAAAAGCTCCACGAAAAAATGGTTGCTTGTGGGCAGGAGGAGGCCGCAAAGGCGATTAATAACGAAGTGTATTGGAATATGTAATACAAGCGGCGGGAGCTGGCAACGGTTCCCGCCCGGAAGGGAGACAGATGAAAATAGAGGTTGTTTTCAATCTGCATGAATTGGTATTGGCCATGTTCCGCGGCGGTGACGCAGAACAAGCCGCATATGATGAGGCAAGCGCAAAACACGACAAGATATATATAGACCTGTTCGAAAAGGTCATAAACGGACAGCTTGACGGCTTTACAGTTGATCAGGGGGACAGATTCCAGATATACCACCTGAGCACAAAGCAGCCGGAAACCATGCAGGTATCATACTTCTGGATTAAAGACGGGGAGCCAATCCCGACTATGGATATACAGATTCACGCAGGCGATTATAAAAAGCTTCTGAGGGAAGCCGCGCCGGACAACGTGACAATCTACACCGTGGAGCTTGAAAACACAGCACAGGCCGCCTGAGTGCGGCAGAAAGGGAAACAATGAAGGGATACAGGAAAATCACGGCCGGACAGGCCGAACGCGGCGACATCATTAAAATGGTTGAATCCGTATGGAGTCCAACCGCGAAAAGTGGAACCTGGGAGGATAGATTCACAACGCGCACAAGGTTTTTACGGATCGACAGAGAGCCGTCAAACAACGGTTTGACCTTCTGCCATGATTGCACAGGAAAGCCGTATTACCACGTGTATCTTGATTCCGATGACGTCAGAGAGATTTACAGAAAGGAGAACTGACACGATGAATTTTTATGAAGAATATGCAATCAGATATTACGCAACGACACCGGAGCAAAAGAAAGCCGCCCGCGACCACTGGACAAAGTGCCACATGGAAAATGTAGCATCAGGCCGTGAAGATTTGATTATCTTTTCTGCCAGAATTCTCGCGGCGATGGATACAGCCGACAGACTGAGAGGAGGCGCGACAGCATGAGAAAACAGGGAAGCGGAAGCAAAGAAGCAATGAACGTTATCAACAAGCTTTATAGCTACTTGCTAAATGATACATCCCGCGCGGCGATAGAGAAGGATAACGCGGCGAAACGAAGGGATTACAGGACAGTAGGCTATTATTCCGGCATGTATACGGAATGCATGGTCTTGTTTGACCGGCTGAACGAACTCAGAAAAGAACTTGAGGAAGGCCACTTGTAAAAAGTGGTCTTCTTTTTTGCCATTCTTCCAGGATCGGCGGCGACAGTTCCGGCCGGTTCCGTACTCATACATTCCAGATGTTTAGTGAGTGACTTCAAATTGTAGTCAGTCTTAACTACCGAAAGATTTACATTTCCGTCATAAAGTTCACAAAATGTTTACATTTCAAAAATACACAATTCAAAGAAAACTGAAGGCAATTATATCTGTTTTCCGTGAATTTACAGTACAATTATTTTCGGTCATTCCGTCAGTGAATCCGGTTCATTGTTCCGGTTAATGGACAGTAAACACACAACAGGGGGATTTACTTTAATTTTACATCATGAGTCAGTCAACAGGAAGGGCAACGAAAGAGCCATGAGGCAAGTCGGAATGTATTGATATATTCTGCACTCAATCCGTGTAGCCCTCAGAAGATGAAAGAGAGACGCTGAAAGCATTGAAAACAGGGCATTATAGAATACCTCTTTAATCCGTGTAGCCTTTTCCGCTGAATGGTTCCGAAAGATCGACGCAAAACCGGCTGTATTTTGTCCATGGATCGCGACGCCCGGCAGCCGGAAAACGTCCAGTAAAGGCCGGAAATCCGCCCTTTGAGCCGGATATTATAAGCTGTCATCCCCCTGACGGGAAAGAGAAAAACAGAGCCAAAACAGAAAATTAAGAAAAGCAGAAAAGCAGAAGAAAAGCGAAAAGAAAAAGAAGCAAAAAGAAAAGATAAAAGAAGAGTAAAAGAGTAAAAGAAGTGTGTGTTTTTTTATTTTAAAACCTTTTGTTTAATTCATTATGTACCATTCTTAGATATACATACTGGTTATCTATAAGTACTCTATAATCCGTAATGTACCATTCTTAGATATACGTACTATAAGCCATAATATATATATTATTATATTATATATGGGTATCTGGTAAAGGCTGTATATTGTATTTCTGTATGTGTATAATATATCAGGAATACCAGATATTGACATGTAAAAACATAGTCTGTATAATGCAGAGTCAACAAGAGATATTGTCTGTATATCCAATACATGTATATGGATTATGTGTAAATCAGTGTATGAAAGAGGTGATTTAAGTATATGCCAAAAGGTAATCCAAACATAAAGAATTATAGTCCTATAGTGGATAACTCAGAAGTAGATATAGAGTTAAATGCCATTATGGTACAGAATATACTTGAATCATTTGAGGCTAAAGAACCTGATTTACATAAGCCTGATGAAGTAAGACAAAGTATTAAAGACTATTTCAACAGATGTATTTCTAAAGGCTTAAGACCTGGTAACATGGGATTATATAACGCTTTAGGTATAGACAAGAATGAAGCGTATGATATAACTCATGGACGGAATCCGAGAAAAGCAAGTGTTGAGACCATACAGCTCATTAAAAAAGCTCAGAAGGCTCTCGCAGAACTGCGGGAGAACCTAGGCAGCCAAGGCAAGCTGAATCCCGCAACATTGATATTTTGGCAAAAGAACTTTGACAACTTTACCGACGTTCAGCAGATCGAGATTGCAGCCGATACCATGCCGAAGGCACAACAGACACCAGAAGAGATAGCGCGACAGATAGAGCAAGATATACCGCTAGAGGCAGATTACACAGTAACAGAGTAGAGCTATACAGTGCCGCTTGATCGTATGCCGGAATTGTGGTATGTATGGCCGGTTATAGTGGTGTATGATGCATGTATAGCGATACTATACAGCATAATGCACAACAGCTAGCAAAGTGCATAAATATAGTGCTTGAAACTGTGCAGAATCACAATGGTTTATGGAACAAACCGTGATTTGTCGTATAGATTATAATACTTTCTGATTTGTCGTCGAACTGAGAACAATTCACGGCGGCGGCGAACGAGTGGCGGCGCGATGCATTACACCGCCTTGACCGCTGGTTTTACTGTTTTCACTCATAAGTTTCGCACCCGAAAGGATGCACTTATCGCTGGAATAATAATAATTACATGGCTGATTAACGTATGGTTATTAATAATAATTATATGTGAATCAGTCTTGCTTAATTAAGTACTACAGGGGTCTATTGTGTATCTGATACATACTAGATTAGTCCCTCAAATACTCCAAAAACCAAAAAGACTAATAAGTCCCAAAATGCCAAAACTTACTAGTCAATAATTTTCTCCAAACTCAAAAAGGCTCAATAAGTCCTTATATTTCAGCACATATTAAGCCTGAAAAAATTTCAGCAAATAATTTCAACATGCTGTATAATATCTACCAGACAGGAAATGTAAATGGTATTCCGGTATAGGAATTTAGTCCTATATCGCTAACCATAAATAATTACTAAGAAAGGTGGATATTATGGAAAACTTAACGCTTTTCAGCAACCCGGAGTTTGGAGATGTAAGAATGGTCATGGTTAATGATGAGCCGTGGTTTGTTGGCAGAGATGTAACCGATATTCTTGGTTACAGCAACAGTCGCAAGGCACTGATTGACCATGTAGATGATGAGGACAAAACAGATGGGGTAACGATTCGTGACTCCATCGGAAGAGAACAGAATCCAGTGCTTGTTAATGAGTCTGGTCTGTACAGTCTGATTCTTCGGAGTAACCTCAAAGATGCAAAGCGTTTCAAAAGATGGGTGACATCAGAAGTACTTCCGTCAATCCGAAAGAATGGTGGTTACGTTGCGAACCAGGATTCTTTATCGGACGAAGATTTTCTGGCGAGAGCATTAGAAGTAGCTCACAGAGTCCTTGCTAACAGGGAAAAGAAGCTTGAAGAGGCCAATGAGACTATCGCAATACAGAATCAGCAGATTCTTGAGATGCAGCCTAAAGCTTCGTACTATGACATTGTTTTGCAGTGCAAGAACGCTATCCCGATTACGATGATTGCAAAAGATTATGGCATGACTGCGAATGAGATGAACAGGTTACTCCATAATCTCGGAATACAGTTTCACATCAGAAAGACGTGGGTACTGTATGATCAACACGCTGGTCAGGGATACACAGTTTCTAAGACTCACTGGTTTGCTGATAAGTATGGCAGACCGCAGTCGAATATAGTTACGCAGTGGACACAAAAGGGAAGATTATTCATCTACCACTTGTTAAAACAGAGCGGTATTCTTCCAATGTGTGAAAGATAAAAATATAATACAACGGTGGCGGAAATAGGTAGACGCTTAAACGTAAGACCCTATACAAGATGGTTCAATCAAGAACGCATATGGCGAATAATGGGTTATGTGAGGTGCAAATCCTCACCCGTTGTCTGTGGGCGATTGGTTCTGTCCACCTTATATCCAGTCGCCCACTCCTGTCTTCAATGGACATAAAAAGTTTTTCAGCAAGGTTCAGAATCTTGTTATACAATAAAATCACTATGAGCGGTGGGGCTTTTAAACCTCCTTTGGATTTGAATAGAGTTGTGTGTTCGATGCGCTTACTTTGTTGTTATTCATCTTTTTTTCTCCACCGCTCATTTTGATATTCAACGGCGGCGGTATAGGCCGTGAGAGCTACTGATGGGGTTCAAGTCCCCTGGTTTGGGATAAACGGCTGTCGAACAACGTGAACGGCAGTCACCTAGACATGCAATCGGAGCGCAGAGCTTGGAAGTCGTGATTCATCACTGCAAGGTGCAAGTCCTTGCCCGTTGATTTTGACTTCAAAAAATTTTCCAAAAATCAAAAAGGCGTTTTATGGATAACTTTTCCATCACGGTACTCGGAACGGAGTACAAGGTGACATTCAAAAACAGAATAGATGATAGTAGTCTGACTGACTACAACGGGTATTGTAATACCTTAACGAGGGAGATTGTCGTGTGTGACTTGTCGAATGATGAGTCCATGAAAGATGAATCTCCCTTTTCTATTTCAGAGCTGATGCATGAAATCCTTCGGCACGAAATCATTCACGCATTCTTGCACGAGAGCGGTTTATCGGAAGATGCGAGTGTCTTTGATAAGGCGTGGCCGGTCAATGAAGAGATGGTTGACTGGTTTGCGATGCAAGCTCCGAAAATCTTCGATGTGTATCAGAAAGCCGGGTGTTTGTGATGTTTCTTATTACGGATGCTGAGTTGAGAGATGCGAATGCAACTGTACGGACTGAGCTTCTGGAGCATGGAGAGTACTACAACGGATTTGTCGGAAGTGTTGAGTCGGCAATCATCGAGAGTAATGCTGATTCAATTCACGAACTGGCAATAGACATAGTCAACAGGATTGCAGGGGAATCTTGACATGAATATGATTATTGGTTTTTTCAAACTCGTTTTACTATGTTGTGACATTATAGTCGCCGGTGTTGGCATTCTGAGCGTGGTATGTTCCCGTGACCGCTATAGGCAGAACGGAGAATACCTCGCATTGGTTTTATCGGGCTTATCCATCATGAATGCACTGGCGATTTTCTTCAGTTGATCGTTTCCTTCTGCACCCTACGGCGAAAGGCTGTGACTAAAGGGGTTTCAACTGCTCCGGGGTGTTTTCCCGAATTGTGATGCTGGAATACGGAAGCCTTATCCAGTAAAAAATCTCTTGAGACCGAAATGGCGTTCTGAGGCTTCGATGTCGAAGGTTTCACGATGTGACGGAGATTTCCCGGTTTTAGTCACATCACTGACGCGGGATAGAGCAGTTCGGCAGCTCGTCTGGCTTATAACCAGAAGGTCGCAGGTTCAAATCCTGTTCCCGCTATTACGTGTCGCATACAGCAATTATCAAATGGATGAGACTGTTAATCTTACTACCAAACGCGACATGAACATTTATGTGATGCACACAGCAATTTTGATCAAAGTAGCTATTTTGGGGTGAAAAATGCATCATGAAAAAGTGACACTAACAGCTATTATACGGCGACTCAAAATCAGGACAAACGTGTCATGGAGGAAAAATGAATATGGATTTTGCTAAAGCACTTATTGAAACGGCAACACGCACAAAGACAGAGAATGGCGCGAATGCACTGAATACGACTGGTGATGCCTGTCTTGACTTATTCGGAACTATCGGCGCGCTGAGAACGGCTGATGCGCTCCGGATTCAGTCTCTGTTCGATGAAGCCTACAGAGAGGACAAGCTACTTGCTACAAAGATTGCGTTCTATGCACGGGATGTACGAGGTGGACTGGGTGAGCGTCGGGCATTCCGTGAAATCATCAGGCACATGGCCATGTATCATCCAGAAGCCCTGATTCCGAACCTTGACCTCATCGGAGTGTTCGGCAGGTATGATGACCTGTATGCGCTGATTGATACACCGGCTGAGAATCAGATGTGGGTGGCGATGAAAAACCAATTCGAGGAAGACAGAGCTAACCTTGCAAAAGGCAACGCGATATCCCTTCTGGCGAAATGGATTAAATCCGCTGATGCATCATCTCAGAAAACGAGACAGCTTGGTATCCTCACCGCTGAGAAGCTTGGATATGACGTATACCGGTTCAAACGGATTGTCAGGGCAATGCGTAAGCACATCGGCATTGTGGAATCACTGATGTCTGCCGGTAGATGGGATGAAATCAAATATCCTGAAGTCCCGTCAAGGGCAATGATGATTTACCGGAATGCTTTTAGGAAACATGATCCGTCAGGCTTTGAGAAATTCACTCAAAAAGCTTTGACTGGCGAAGCGAAGATCAACTCTTCGACTCTGTATCCGTATGATCTCGTTGAGAAGATTACCGGCGGTAATGGTTATTACGTTACACCTGATGACCCGACAATCGAGGCTCAGTGGAGACAGCTTCCGAACTACGTTGAACCCGGAATAAATGCCATTGTTATGGCCGACACATCCGGTTCCATGTTTGGTAGACCACTGTGTTCTGCTCTTGGACTGGCGATATACTTTGCAGAACGGAACGTGGGTGCATACCACAATCTGTGGATGACGTTTTCGAGCCGTCCTGTATTCCATAGTCTGAGGGGTGACACACTAGCTCAGAAACTTGGAAATCTGAACAAGAATGGTTGGGATATGAACACAGACTTGCAAGCTGCGTTCTATGCCATTCTGGAACTTGCCACTGTTAAAGGTGTCGCGCCAGAAGAGATGCCTAAATCTCTGATTGTCATATCTGACATGGAGATTGACGAGTGTGGGAACAGGGACTGGACATTCTACGACAAGATGCAGAGGAAGTTCCGCAATCACGGATATGAACTTCCGAATGTCATCTTCTGGAATGTGGATAGCCGTCACAATGTATTCCATGCAGACAGCACACGGAAAGGCGTACAGCTTTGCTCCGGTCAGTCTACAACAGTATTCAAACAGTTACTGTCTTGCATCGGAATGACTCCGGTAGAGGCAATGTTAAAAACAATCAATTCCGAAAGGTATGATTGCATAAAGATTGGTTAAAAACAGGACGGCGCGAGTCGTCCTTATATTGGGGATGTAGCTCAGTTGGTAGAGCAGGTTAGCGAAAAACAGAATCGTGTTTGCGGTTCTTGCAGCAAATTCCTAATGCAAAGGTCTTGAAAACCCCGTGTCGTTGGTTCGATTCCAGCCGTCCCCACTTTTATGCGTGACGTAGCTCAGCTGGTAGAGCACAAGATAGCACATACAGAATCATGATTAGTGGTTCTTACAGCGATTTTCTTGCGAGGGGATCCTGTTGTCAATGGTTCAAATCCATTCGTCACGCCTTTATGGTTCTGTAGCTCAGTTGGTAGAGCGCACGGCTGTTAACCGTGATGTCGAAGGTTCAAGTCCTTTCTGAACCGCTAGGGGAAACCATATACAACGATCGGAGCATGTGAGTGCAGTGCATCGGTATGGGAGTACCCATAGGTAAAGAATTAGCTCCTGTATCCCAACTGGAAGAGGACATCCGCTTAAACCGGATTCAGTGAGAGTTCGAATCTCTCCGGGAGTATTTATGCGGGAGTGGCGAAATTGGAATACGCGTCTGTTTCAAACACAGAATAGTGAGGGTTCAAATCCCTCCTCCTGTACTTAATTCTGCTGTATTTGCCGTGGTGCCACAATTGGTACTGGGTCGGTCTTGAAAACCGATGATCCGCGAAAACGGACTGGGGGTTCGAGTCCCTCTCACGGCGTTTCGGAACGTAGTTCAAGACTAGGAACAAGTCAGAGGACAGAACAGGGATACCCAATGTAGGTTCGATTCCTACCGTTCCGACTTCAGCGGAGACGTTCGCTGATAGGGAGAAGAGCAAATGATACGCTTCCCAATGACTGAATCAGGAAGCCAGTACGATTGATATAGGTGTGCTAAAGGCCAAGGTGCGCGGCAAACAATCGTCAGTGGAATGACAGTCAGGCCAAATGCGTGATGTGCGGTGACGGGAAACCTTACACCCGTGCCCATCGCCCTATAGCCAAAAGGTAAGGCACTGGACTTTGATTCCAATATGTCTGAGTTCGAATCTCAGTAGGGCTGTTTATGGAGCTGACGCAACTGCTATGCGTTGGCTCTTTTTACTATCAGAACAGTTTGGGGGTTATGCATTGGCATTATCAAATACAGAAATCATCAATCGAATACTGGAACGTGACCTGTCAGTGTATAGCAACCTGTCAATGCTTATGGATATGGCTATCGCTGTCAGGGAAGAAGGTATTGACGGCGAGAACATCAGGCCACTTGAAATCAGAAATATTGATACCTTTACCGGAGTGGCTAAGAAGGTAAAACAGGTAGCTGCCGCAGAATCTAGGAATGATGCACGGTTCCTCGACTTGTACTGGGCGGCACTTCATACGCTTGCACCTTATGACTTTGACAGTTATCTGCAATACATGGAAAAAGACAGACCTGCAAGGAGCAGATTCTATCTTCCGAGAAGGGCGCAACTATTGAAGATTGGGGCGGTTCAGCTTATGCAAGACATGGAAGATGATAAACTGGACGTTGGCGGTTTATCTGTCGTCCCTGGTGCTGGCAAAACAAGTTTGGAAGAATTCTTCATAACGTGGGTGATAGGACGGCATTTGAATGACTATAGCATATTCGCTTCACATAGCGGAGGTATATGCAGAATGTTCTATGATGCCGTAGAAGCAATCACGGGAACGCCAGAATACAAATATGCTGACATATTTCCAGACGTTAAGAAGCAATCGACAAATGCCAAAGAGATGCAGATTAATTTCGGAAAGTACAAGCCGTTCAAGAGCCTGTCGTGCGTTTCCGTTGGACAGAATCTCGCAGGTCGTGTCAGGGCAAACAGATACCTGTTGAATGATGACTTGATCTCTGGCGTTGAGGAGGCAGTAAGTAGACCGAGGCTTGATAAGGTGTGGCAGTCATACTCTGTTGACCTCTTACAGAGAAGGATTGATAAGTGCAAGCAATTACACATCTGCACACGCTGGTCAGTACATGATGTTCTTGGAAGAGTAAAGGCTAAAAACGAAGGTAATCCACGGGCAAGGTTTATAGCTGTTCCAGATTTAGACCCAGTTACGGGTGAAAGCAATTTCAACTACAAATACGGAGTTGGATTCTCAAAAGAATACTTTGAGGACATAGCCCAGACGATGGATGATGTTTCATACAGATGCCTGTACAAGAATGAGCCGATTGAACGTGAGGGATTGCTTTACCCTGAAGACAGTCTGAGAAGGTATTTCGCACTTCCACCTACTGAGCCTGATTCCATTCTGGCTGTATGCGATACAAAGAATACTGGTAAGGACTACATGTTCATGCCGATATTCTATCAATACGGCAGTGACTACTACATGGTCGATTGCCTATGTGATGACAGTACGGATTTTGATGTTCAGTATAACAGGCTTGTTGACCTGATCCTTGAATACAAAGTCCAGATGGTTGACTTTGAGTCGAATAACGGCGGCAGCAGAGTTGCAAAGAGTGTTTCAGACATGCTTGTCGGAAAGTCGCCCTGTGGAATCACAGACCACTATACAACCAAAAACAAGGAAACAAAGATAATCGTTCGTGCTGAGTGGGTGAAAAAGCACTGCCTGTTTAAGGATAAGTCATTGTATACGGCAAAGTCAGATTACGGAAAAGCAATGAGCTTTTTGATGACATATACAACGGTTGGTAAAGCACCGTTTGATGATGTTCCAGACGGACTGGCTCAGTTTGTTGATTTCCTTGAAAACATGACCGGCGGCAAAACAGAAATCTTGAATAGCCCATTCTGAGGTGATGCACAATGACGCAGAAAACAACAGCCGTAAACACAGGAGACAACTATCAGGATTTGGCGAATGCTGTGATTGTTTTGGCTGTCAGTGACCTCAGAACTGTGTTGAGAGCGTATAAGAACAAACCGCAAAGAGAAGACCACTTGCGGAATTCCGAGATTTACAAGTTTTTCCACTCTGGCATGTATTCGCTGATGACAACAGTTGATCCTGATTATTTGATAAACAGAGTTAAGAAAGAGGTTTGGGGAAGTGACCACTAAAGAATACCTTTGGCAAGTCGGAGATGCGCGAAAAAAGGTATACGAAAAGCAGAGCGAAATCGACCAATTAAGGAGTATGCTTACAAGCATTTCTGTTGATACGGAAAATGAGAGGGTTCAATCTTCGAGCGATCCTGACAAGATTGGCTCCTCTATAGCAGAAATCCTTGAACGGGAAGATGAACTGACACAGCTTGTAGCCGGATACCTGAATATCGAAAAAACCATCTCAGACCAAATTGACAGCCTTGAGAATGCACGACACAGAGAGATTCTGCATTGGCGGTATGTTGACGGAATCGCTCTTGAAAAAGTCGCAGTGAATATCATGCATATCACTTTTAGACATGCAACAAGGATTCACGGACAGGCTTTGATTGAATTTGAAAACAAGTTTGGAAAAATTTATAGAAAATGTCCTACAATGTCCAGTCGGTAATTTGGTATGCTGTATAATGAACGAAGTGGGAGAAATTATGCCTAGCAGGTAGCTGTACTTGCTAGGCTTTTTTTATTTCCTTTTTTGGGAGCGTGATATGGTCAAGGCATACCGCAATCAGCGAAATCTCTTAAATCAGCAATTAAGAATGTACGAAGGTGCAGGAGAATTCGATATTCCAACTGTACCGGCGTATCACGGTGAGATACCTGAGAAGTGGATAAGTTTCAACTATGCACTTCAGTGTAAAGACCCGCAAAACACCGGTGTACATTTCTTTCTGGATGACTACCAGTTTGAAAGAGTGTGGTCAAATCCGAACAAATACCTGAACATGCTGGGCAGATTTAAAGCAGTGATTCAGCCTGATTTCTCCATGTACAGAGATTTCCCGAAAGCCTTGCAGGTATACAACAGTTTTCGGAATTGTTGGTTGGCGAATTACTGGATTGACCATGGGATAAAAGTGATACCACATCCAGGTTATTCTGACGCAGATAGCCATGATTGGAGTTTTGCGAATTACCAAAAAGGCGGCGTGATAGCGATTTCTACTGTAGGGAACCAATTTGAGAAAGAAACGTATTGGTATTTCATATACGGATACGAAATGATGTTGAGAAAATTGGAACCAGATACAGTGTTGATATACGGAGATGTTCCGAAAGCATGTAGAGGGAACATTATCCACATCCCTTCATATCAGAATAAATTACATGAAATGGACGGGAGATATGAAAAGAAGACAGATTAGACTATTCGGAGGCGGCGGTTCTACAAGTGGAGTCGGCGGTTCAACAGGCGCGAGAGAACATCGTGAGATGACATCTCAGGAAATGATAGACAAGCTCAAAGAACTTGCTGCTGGCAATCCTGAACTTGCCAAACAGTTGAATGAAGCGTTCAAGCCAGAAAAGAAAACACGGCAGAAATTTGATCCTGATTCCGTCAGCGGAGCTATCGACTTCTCAAAGACCGCTGATTTCGGGGTAACAAAAACAACAAGCAACGGAATTCCGTATACGTCAGCAAATAGGTCGAAAATTGACTCGACATTAAAGAATATGACAGACGAACAAGTAAGAGCGTCTATTGTAAAGAGCGGATACAATTTAAGAGATTTTGGAAGCGCAAAAGGGCAAAAACTGAAAGATAGATTTGCAAGCAGGCTAGAGACTCGTTTTAGTGCAGGTAACGTATTTAGAACATACGATGATAATACGGCCGCTTCTAAAAAGTGGGGCAGATAAATTCGTGAAGGAGGTGATATCCGATGCCAAATATATACGGCGGTGCTTACGAAAAAGAAAAGCTTGAGCTTCTTGGGCGCAAGAGAATATATACCGACGTTTCGGAGATCACCTCCGAAAATGTCATTTCTGTCTTGCAAGAAGCCATTATTATACACGAGCAGAACCGCGCAGAGATTGCGTACCTGCTCAATTATGAAAAAGGCTTGCAACCGCTCAAACGGGAAAAGAAAATCCGGGCAGATATAAATATTGAGGTTTGCGACAACATAGCCAACCAGATTGTCGAGTTCAAGCTCGGCTATCATTGGGGCAATCCGAAATCACTTGTACAGCGAGGTGACAGGGATTTATCTTCCAGTGATCCTGACAATGACGATGATGCAATTACACTTCTGAATCAGATGAATGAGGATGAGAACGCATTCGCCAAAGACCAGGAACTCGCAAGGTACATCGAAATCTGCGGTATCGGTTATCAGATGGTGGATATCAAACGGGACTATGAAGAAGGTGGTTCCGTATTTGACCTGAACACGTTGAATCCGATGTACACCTTCATTGTCTATCGGAATGATGTTCGAGAGACGCCGATGATGTGCGTAACATACCGACAGCTCAAGGGCGGCGACAGGTACTTTACTTGCATTGCAAAAGACCGGCGATACGAAATCAAAGACGTATTCCAGTTTGTGAGTGAAGACAGACAGAAGAAAGAGGAAGTCTGGTCACACGATAAGCGGAGCGGTGAAAGGAATCCTATCGGAGCTGTTCCGATTGTTGAATACATCAGAGCATATGACCGCATGGGTGTCTTTGAGAGACAGATACCCGATATGGACGCGCTCAACATAGAGGTGTCCGACTTCGCCAATTCCGTCGCCCAGAATACTCAGGAAATCTGGTGGATGAATGACGCAGACTTCCCGACAGACCCGAAAACCGGTGAGAGAATCAAACCGGTATCTGGCCAATGGATGCAGACAAAGACCGCGCCAAACGGCAACAGGCCGATGATTCAGGCATTGTCCAGCACATTTGATTACAACGGTGTGCAGGCGAACATCCTCACAAAACGGGATACGATCCTGCAAAAGTGCTATGTGCCGTTACAGTCAGACCCCGGCGGCGGTTCTACTGCATCAGCAATGTCAATGTCAGCCGGTTGGTCAGCCGCTGAAGCCGTGGCGGCGAAACAGGAAGATATCATCCGTGCATCTGTTATGAAGGTGGTAGAACTTGAACTTCTGGCCATCCAACAGTCGCACTATTTACCGGAAGGTCATGTGCTGTATGACCTGAAAAAGTCGGATATCCAACCGAAATTCACCCGTCAGAAGACTTTTGATCTCGGAACAAAAACTAATGCATTTGTCACGATGGTCAAAGCCGGTGTGAATGGACGTGTTGCAATGCAGGTTGTTGACCTGTTCCCGGATATTGCACAGGCATGGGCTGACAGCAAAGAGACGATTGAGAAGTTCCAAAATTCCATCTTCGACCCGATGCAGAATACTGTTGATGCACTGTCGAATGACAGAATCATGTCAGATACGACAGACCAACAGACCAACAGTCCGATTCTTGACGGTATGCAAACCGGAGCTGATTATTCGGAGGGTGGTGAGGCTTGATGGGATCTATTCTTGATTTCGATGAACTGAATCAGCTTCACAACCGCAACGGAAAGAAACGCAGTATGCTGATTGACCGGTACTTTTCGGAGATGGAATTGAAAGCCGGAGAGATCAAAGACCGTGAAGAATTCGCAAGAGACATGAAAGAGGAAATTTTTGCAATCATGGCGTTTCTGTTCATCATTCTTGAGCGGAAACAGATGGACATGATTTCCCTTGTGAAGGCAAGGCTTTCCGATTCAATCAAGAGAATCTTCATGACATACACTTACCCGGATTCTGAAACGCTGTCATACATTGACCGGTATTCCAGTGAATTTGTGGACACGACAATACGGCATACTCAGGACATTTTTGCCAAAGAGTCCATTGAGGATGCACTGTTAGTCCCCTTGGCTTACTGGTTTTCGGAAGACAGGGCAACATACAATGCTGAAAACGAAACAAATACATTATTTAATCACGAACAATTCCGTCAGGCAAAATCTGACGGTTTGTTATATAAGAAATGGCTAACCATGAAAGATGAAAGGGTACGCAAAACTCATATAGAGGTAGATGACACAGTAATCCGGATTGATGAGCTGTTTCATGTTGGCGAATGTCTCATGCGCTATCCGAAGGACGCTTCGCATGGCGCAGGCGTTGAGGAAATCGCCGGATGCAGATGCACAGTTGTATATTTTTGATTTTTTCCAGAATGGCATAAGAAAACACGCATACGGATATAAATGGAGATTTGCTGATTAAGCAAGTCTCTTTTTATATATGCGCCAGAGACGGCGCGTTATAAATTTCGCAACAGTCAGAGAAAGACTTTAACGAGCAAATTACCTAGAGACAGAGAAGTCGATAAAACGCAAAGGAGATTTTAGAAATTATGGAAAACGATATCAAGACCAACACTACGCAGGAAGAAAATGTAAATCCAAATACCGCTCCGGAAGCCAATGCCGAAACGAAATCGGAAGAACCAGCAAGCGAAAGCAAAGAAACCATTCAGGAGCTTCTCGCAAAACTGGGACAGGCTAAAGCGGATGCCGCAAAGTGGAAGTCCTCATTTGACAACGCTTCTTCTCAGGTCGCTGACCTAAAACACAAAATCCGTGAAAACATGACCCAGCAGCAGATTGATGAGGAAGAAAAACGCATGAAGGAAGAGGAAATCAGTAACGAGCTGGCCTCTCTTCGTGAATTCAAGAAACGTACCGAGGCGATTGACCGGTACAGAAGAAGCGGATTAAACGATGAACTTGCCAAAAAAGCCGCAGAAGCAGAGCTGAAAGGCGACATGGACGAAATTGGTGAGATTTACCGGAAGAACACAGAATCCGTCCTGAAGGAAAAGGAAAAGGAATGGATTAAGAGCCGTCCGGACATCAATGCCGGAAATGGTGAGCTTGACGAGGAAACAAAACTGCGTAAGCAGATCGAAGATATCATGCTGAATGGTAGGAGGTAAATAATATGCCTATTAACACACTAGCAACTGCAAGTATATTTATGCAGACTCTTGATACAGTCGCAGAACGTGAAGCCGTTACCGGTTGGATGGATGGCAATGCCGGACAGGTTATCTATCACGGCGGTGCAACTGTAAAGGTTCCGAAAATGACCGTTCAGGGACTTGGAACCTATGATCGCGACAACGGATACGCACAAGGTTCCGTGGGTCTGACCTACGAAACCCTTACCATGACTCAGGATAGAGGGCGTAAGTTCCATCTTGATGCTATGGACGTGGATGAAACCAACTTTGTCGCAACCGCCGCTAATGTTATGACAGAGTTCCAGCGGCGTTATGTCATTCCCGAAATTGATGCGTATAGAATTTCCAAGATCGCCACTTCCGCTATCACTGCGGGTGTTTCCGGCATGGTTGTCTACAACTGGACTCCGGGAGCCGCAAATACATCTGCCCTCAGAAAGCTGAAGGAAGGCGTTAAAGCCGTTCGTGAGAAAGGCTACAACGGCACTCTGGTATGTCAGGCAACTGACGACTTTATCATGGAGCTTGAGCTTGAGCTTGCCGGAAGGCTCCAGAACGAAACTTGGGCGCAAGGCGGGATCAATACGAAGGTTCCTGCTGTTGACGGTGTGCCGATTATCGCAACTCCGTCCAACAGGATGTATACCTCTATTACGATTTATGACGGCAAAACCGAAGGTACAACCGGCGAAAACCCGACTCCGGATCAGACCGTTGGCGGCTATGCAAAGGCCAGTTCCGCAAAGGACATTAACTTCATTGTTATGCCGATTTCCACCCCTATCGGCGTGCAGAAGCAGGATCTGATCCGCATCTTTGACCCGAATGTGAACCAGACGCTCAACGCATGGAGAATCGACTATCGTAGGTTCCATGATCTGTGGGTACTGGATAACAAGGTTGACTCCGTATTTGTCAACATCAAAGACGCTCAGTAAGAGGCGAGAAATGAAAATACTGATAGCGGTTCTGACTTTTGAAACAATACTTTCCGAGACATTCAAGAGCATTTACGACTTAGACACGGCCGGTCATGACGTGGCTTTTGAGTTCGTTAAGGGCTACGATTGTGCAAAAGTAAGGAACGTTATCGCTTGCAAGGCGATACAGGGCGGTTACGATTATGTGTTTACGATTGATTCTGGCATAATCGTACCGCAGTTCGCCGTGATTAATTTCCTTGCAAGGTATTTTCAGTATGAATAGAGGTGATTAAATGGTTTATGTCAAAGATAACGTCGAACGTATTGTATCAAATATCGTAGACGCAAAGAAACTTGAGGCTGACGGCTTTAAGCGGATTGATAAACCAAAAACCGATCCCGCAACGAACCATCCGGTTGACGAGTCGCCTGTTGCCGAAGCCCATAGGATTGACGATGGTGCAGAAGTCAGGAAAGAAGCGGTTCCGGAGAAGAAGAAACCAGGCAGAAAACCGGCAAAAGTCGAGAGGTAAAGCCTTATGGATGTGGAGAGAGAAATCCTTAAGATGACAAAAGCATACTTTGAGATGATGGATGAGGACATCAGCGAGGATTTCTTGAAGCTCCTGATTAAGTCCATTATCGACGAGTACAAGAATTTACGTAATTATCCTGCGTCGTGGACAGATGAAGAAATCGAAGCTGACGCAAGCAGGTATTTTGAACGTCGGAAATCCAATATTGCAATGAAGGTCATTCCTGAAATTTACGGGAGAATCGGCGGCGAAGGTTTGTCCATGATCGTAGACGCTGGAACAACTCGCTACTGGGTGACTGAGAAATATTTCAACGATGTAGTTCCCTTCTGCGAGGTGATTTGATGCTTAACATGTGGATAAATTCCAGAAAAGTCTGGTATGCATTCTATGTTGACGATGAGCCTGTCAAGGATGAGAACGGGGACTTAACCGGCGAATACAGGTCAGGGTATGGCAAGCCAAAGATGACAAGGGCAAATCTGTCAGCGGCGCGAGGGACTGCTGAGAATGACATTTTCGGAACCAACATCCGATACAGCAAAACAATGTCAACGTCAAAGATGAACCTTGGAATTGATGAAAAGACCCTGATATGGGATAAACCGCCAGTGCTGAATGAGGACGGAACAGCCGACCCGAAGAGTGCAACGTACAGAGTAGCGGCCATTGCAGCAGGTCACTATCACGTACATTACGCGCTCAGACAGTTGAATGTGGATGAGGGAGACTCCTGATGGAAATCAAATTCTCGCTGAGTGACAAAGAAATCAAAGGCGCGATCAGAGAATTGAAAGCCTACAAGAAGAGCTTACAGGCGAAATGTGAAACATTCGTCGCAAGACTCGCAGATGAGGGCATCACAGTTGCGTCACAGAATACCGGCGACTATGGGAGATACATCACATTCGGCAAGGAGATTGATAAAGAGAAGTATGGTGCATCGTGCATTATGTACGCTACTTCAGGAACGCTTCGTAGTACCTGGCTTGTAAAAGACCCAACCACAGGCGAAACGCGACACAGAAGCGCAGATATCAGTCCTTTGCTCATGGCTGAATTCGGAACAGGTCAGTTCGCGGCAACCGACAAAACCACACAGGAACTTGGAATGGGGCGCGGAAGCTTCTGGCCAAATGCAAATTATTATCCGGATAGGCCAGAAAAGAACAACGCTTTACAGCAAGACGGATGGTGGTGGATGGACTTAAACGGCGAATGGCAACATACAGAAGGTCAGGAACCAACGTCACCGATGTTCAATGCGTTACTTGACATGGAGATACAACTTTTCAAAATCGCGAGAGAGGTGTTTGGAACATGATTTACTTGCAAAGCAGAATACTGTCCAACGTCGCTGTCGCACTTGGAAAGAAAGTCAAAAAGGTTGTTTCCGTCAGGAACAGCACTGATGCGACGTTTCCGACATGTTCAGTCACAACGATATCCAATACGGCGATAGCAGATGACCTGTCCATGGACGATGAGGAGAATGCCGTGTATTGCGGTGTTCAGGTAAGGATTTACGTAAAGACTTCACTCGATAAAGCTATGGAACTTATGGCCATAGCGAATAAAGCAATGTATCGAATGGGATTCCGCAGAAGCGGCGGCGCGACTCAATTATATGATGAGACGAACCCTGAGATATACTGCGTGAACGCCAGATATGCCCGTGTAATCGGTTCTGGCGACACGATTGATAAATTTAACCCTGAAGATTTTGAGGAGCCTTAAAAAGGCTCTTTTTTTATGATTGGAGGATTAGAGTATGGGCAAAGGCATGTCTACCATTAACACTACTCTGTATGCATCCGCTACAAAGACCGGTACTTATGAGAAGGTCTGCCCGATTAAGTCCTACCCGGACATGGGCGGTGCTCCTGAAATGCTCCAGACGACCGACCTTGAAGATGATATGCATACTTACACCCCCGGCGTACAGGATCTGGGCGGCGGTCTTGAATTCACCGCGAACTTCAACGCTACTGACTATGCAAAGATTAAAGGCATGAAGGGTACTAACTACTTCTTCGAGCTTCGCATGGGCAAGAATGGCGCGGACGGTGTTTTTGATTGGGAAGGCGAAATTGACGTATGGATGGCCGGTGGTGAGGTCAATGCCGTGCGTGACATGACCGTCATTTCCACTCCGTCTACCGTTATTAACTTTACAGCCGGTTCCGGTTCTGGTTCCAGTACTAATCCGTGATTAGGGGGATTAATAACAGCATAGCGAATTAATTATACGGGAATGTGTTTCTATTAAGAATCGCATTCCCGTTATTTTTTTGAACAAAATCTATCGTAAAGGAGAGTAGAGAACATGGCAAACACAGTACAGATTAACGGAAACACTTTCACAGTGCCGGAAATGGATTTCAACGGCATTTGTGAACTGGCAGAGCTGGGTATCGACATTATGAATATCACCAGCCTGAGAAAAAACACGATTGTTGCAACTAGGTCTATCGTGGCGTGGATTGCACAGGTAGATATTGAGACGGCAGGTGACATGATTCAGCAGCACATTATCAACGGCGGTTCGCTCGAAGAGATCATCAATGTGTTTGCACAGGCTCTTGAGACTTCAAATTTTCTCAACGCCCTGAAGGGAAGGGCAGAGGAGTCCAATGGTACAAGACGGATCGCACCGCAGGATCACAAGATGAAGCAGAGCTAAAACACTTCGATTCTGTAGTTGACTGGATAAACGAGTTGTGGATTCCAGTCGCTACAAAGCTACAGATTCCGATAGATGAGTTCTACAAACTGAATCCGCGGACATTCAACAGGCGGCGAATGTTCTATGAGAAGCGTTTAGAGGAACAATACCGCAGAGAAGATGAGGAAGCATGGCTGAATGGTCAGTATGTCGCGATTGCTGTAGGTTCATGTTTCTCAAAACGCGCGAAATACCCGAATAAGCCTTACACAATCATACATGAGGAAGAATCCAAAATCACGGATGCTGAGAGGTTCTGGGAATTCGCACAGGCATTCAACGCGCAGTTTAAGGCAAAACAAGCCTTGAAAAATAAACAAGAAAGTGAGGTGAGCGACGATGCCAGCAGAAATTGACAGGCTTGAGATAGCGATAGAAGCGAAGTCAAAAGGCGCATCCGACCAGATAGACGCTCTGATTGGTAAACTCGACTCGCTTTCAAACGCGCTGGCACGGACGGCAACGACAGGTTTTAAGTCAATGTCGGATGCGGCGAACCATGCATCTACATGTATTCGGAACCTGTCCACAAGTATAAACAATGCGAGTCTGAACAAGGTAAATGCTCAGTTGACCGCACTGAGTAAAGTTGACCTGTCGAACCTGAACAAGGATATCACCATTGATATAAAACTCGATGGTACACAGGCTCAGAAGAATGCGGATGCCGTATACAAGTCGAATAAGCAGATTGAAGCTTTTCTGAAAGCATCGGCAAAAGAAGTTGCTAATACATATCACATCGCAAGCAATGAAGCGAAAAAGGCTCTTGATGAGATATTTTTGTCTATGTCTCACGGGCACGCTCCTGATATCTCAAACGAACAAGCGGCCTTAATCAGACAATCTGTCCGCATGACAGAAGAGGAACAAAAGGCGCTCAGAGCTGGGACGATTGCACAGGAAGGTGAATATGAACGGCAACTGCGTGAACTGAAGTCCTATCTCGCAGAAAAGAAAATCCTTCTGACAAAAGATGTTGCGGAACAGGCCAAATACAACCAATACATAGGTCAGGGTGGGCAGTACAATTATCTTTTAAGTAAAAAAGGTGGACTAGACCTCACAAAGGACGCCTCGACACTTACAAGTAAATTCAAAGAATTGTTCAGTGCTGATTTCGGAACAGCACACACAGCTGACCAACTGGAATACATCGTTGGACTGCTTGAAAAAGCAAACAGTTTATCCGCACTCAAACCGCTTTCAAATTCTTCGATTGCCAATTTTGGAAAGAGCATGGAAGCGGAACTTACAGCCGCACTTGAACGTGTCAATTTCATGATTGACAAAACACAGGCAAATCTTTCAAAAGACAAGATTTATGTTGACGTAGAAGTCAATCAGGAAAAGATAATCGCTGACATTCAGAGCGCAGTCAACAAGGCGGCAACGGTCAAATACAACCCCGTAAATGTTAGCCTTAAAGCAGATACCACACAAATCAAACATGACATAGCCGGTCAGTTTGAAGGTATTAGCCTTGAAGGTATTGAGTCCGTAAACCTTGCGCTTCAAAAGCTGAACACTACAATCAGGCAACTGACAGAAGCACAAACAGGTGCAAATTTCGGAAAGATAACGAACTTCGTTAAAAACCTTTCCGAAATCAACATGGGCAATGCATCGACCGTCAGCACAAGCCTCAGTGAGTTGTCTACCGGAATAGCCGCGATTGTTGGAGCGTCTGGCAGTTCAGATGCCATTTCCAACATCAAAAAGATTGCCAATGCACTGAAAAAAATTCAGGAAGTTGATCCGGCAAAGCTTCAGCTTGTTGGACAGGCCATCACAGAACTTGCGGCGAACATCTCTGGAATTCAGAGCGGCACTGATGGTTCAAACAACCTTGTGGAAATCCTGAAAACAATCAGGAAGTTCTCCAACAAAGGTATCAGTGCGGCAATCCAGAATATACCGAACCTTGCCAAAGCGATAAATGAACTGCTGACAAGTCTTGCAAGCGCACCGGCAATCAACCCAGATACTCTGGCAACATTGCAAGCGGCGGCGGCACTGAGGGTAAGGTCTGGTGCAGATGCCTCTCAGGCGCAAGGACAGGCTTCCAGAGCTGTTCCACGGTCAAGTCTTGGCAGTTCTATAGGTTCGGCAGGAGCGGCGGCGAGAAATGCTGTAAAAGGCGTAGGAAGCGGATTAGGAAAAGCCGGTCAGGCAATCTGGAAAGCGAACAAAGGTGCGATTCAGGCAACAACATCACTCTTTAATAGATTAGGCGGTGTTGGCAAATCCGCAATATCAGCAGGTAAACGACTTTATGATTTCTCGAAACGAACATCTAACAGCGTGTTTAGCGTTCGCGGTCTTACAAGCGCGTTAAGCAGACTGTATATGAAGTTCTTCATCCTCCGTCGTGTTATCAGATGGTTTTCTTATGCGCTCACAAGCTCGATGAATTATATCGAGTCATATCATTATTTTGAGACTGCTTTTGGCAAAATCGGAGAGGGTTCAAAAAATCAGTTCTCAGAATATGGATATGAGTCTGCTGAAGCTTATGCGGATTCTTTCAGAAAACGTGTACTGGCTCTGAATGAAAAAATGTCCGGCTTCAAGTTTGACGACAGCGGATTCGCGCAATCAACAGGTGAAAAGAGCCTCGGTCTTGACTCTGATCAATTGTTACAGTTCCAAGCTCAATACGCTCAGATGGCCGACTCCATGGGGATGACCGGTGAAGCTGCCACAGCTACTTCAAAAGCACTGACAATGCTTGCATCGGACTGGTCTTCTCTGAGGAACATACCTTTTGAGGATTCATTCCAGAAGATGACTTCTGCGCTTGCCGGTCAGTCAAGAGCGGTTCGCACGCTTGGTATTGATATTACACAGGCTTCACTTGCTGAGACGGCGGCAAGAATCGGAATGACTCAATCCATTACAAAGATGAGTCAGGTTGAAAAGGCCGAACTGCGTGTTATCACGATGTTGGAGCAATCCCGTGTTGCATGGGGCGACCTCGCAAAGACTCTGAACACACCGGCGAACCAGTTAAGGATGCTTAAACAGAACCTGAAGTCCCTTGCCCGTACAATCGGAAACCTGTTCTTGCCAGCGCTGGCGAAAATCATTCCGTACATCAATGGTATTGTCATTGCACTGCAAAGACTGTTCCAATGGATTGCGAATGTCCTTGGACTGAATGCAGCTGAACTCGTTTCGTCTGCGGGCGGTCTGGATGATGCTCTTGGCGATCTTGATACCGATGACTTCACAGAGGGCGTGAAAGATGCGGATGACGCACTCAAAGAAGCCGAAGAGGATGCAGAAGAGCTTGTCAAAACAATCCTCGGATTCGATGAACTGAACATCCTGAATCCACCTGAAGAAAAGAAAGAGGATGAGGACGACAAGAACAAAGCTGATGAGGATGCGCAACTAGCAGACCTCGGACTTCTTGACAGCGCACTGCTTGACCTTCTGGATGAGTACGAAAAGGCATGGGAAAAGGCATTTGAGGACATGGCCAGCGCCGCCCATGAGTTTGCCGCGAAGCTTGAAGAAATCGGTAGAAAAATCTGGGACTTCATCAAAAACAAAGACTATGAAGGCCTGGGCGAATACCTTGCCGCAGGTGTCAACTGGATTCTACAGAAGCTGTATGACCTGCTTGACCCTGAGAGATTCAAGGCACTTGTTTATCCGATAATTGACGCATTCACACAGACATTCAATTCGCTTGTAGACTTCATCGATTGGGATTTGATGGGGCGAGTTCTCGGACGTGGCATCAATGACCTCGTTGACGCAGCAATACGCGCACTCGAAGGTATAGACTGGTATAACCTCGGTCGCAAGATTGCAGAGGGAATCAACGGTCTTGTTGATGAGATTGAGTGGGAAGACATTGGGCGGCTAATCGGAGATAAGATTAACTCGATTGTCGAATGGCTCCATGGATTCCTTGAAGGTCTTGATGGTAAGGCTATCGGTGAAGGTCTTGCCGCGATGCTCAACAAAGCCATTGAGACTATCAAATGGGCTGAGATTGGCGACACAATGGCTCTTGGAATAAACAAGGCTATTGATATTCTGGATGCGTTCATTGACAACTTCCAGTGGGAAGAACTTGCGCTCAGCCTCGCTGAAATGATTAACAGCTTCATTGAAGGGGTTGAATGGGCAAGACTTGGTCAAGTACTAGGCAAGTTGGTTGATAAGCTTCTGTTCACGATATCGACATGTGTAAAAAATATTAAGTGGAAAGAACTTGCTATCAATCTATCGAATGCGCTCACGATGTTCATTGCATCTGTTCACTGGAAAGAAAGAGCCGCAGAACTCGCAGAAGCGTTTAACACAGTCCTTGACGGAATCTACACCGGATTCACGACCTTCAACTGGAAGTGGGCAGGCGAACAGTTTGGAGCAGCTATCAGTGAACTGTTTGCAAAGGTCAACTGGTATCAATTAGGGCAGAACCTGTCATGGAGTATTAACTCGATGCTTCTTTATGTTCAGGGTCTCATGTCCGCACCGGGATTCTTTTCTGGCCTTGGTTCGTCCTTTGCGGAACTGCTGAATGGTGCATTAAGTGTTGGTACGCTTGTTACCGCAGCTGAAGCGCTCTCGACAGCTATTAACGGACTGTTAGACAGTGCAAAGGCATTCATAACAGACTTCCATTGGTGGACGTTGGGCGACCAACTGAAGACGTCTCTGAATCTCATGATTGAAAAAATTCACTGGCGCGAAATTGGAGATACGTTCAACTCATGGCTGACAAAAGCACTCCAGACGCTGACAAACGCCGCAAAAGGCGTGAACTGGGAAGAGCTCGGTGAAAACGTCGCCGAAATGCTGAAGGAAGTTGAGTGGTTGAAACACTTCAATGACGCAAGAGATATAATCCTTGATTCTCTTGGAGCGTTCTTCAGCGGAATGCTTGCAGAAGCTCTCGGGCCATTTGGCGAACACTTTGCAGATGGTTTTGTCAAGGGGGTCAAGATGGTCATTGACCTGAATGAGTCTCTTGTAATGGGTATCGCAGGGGCTATTAAAGCACTTGGCGAAGCCATTGAATCAATTGACCCGGCAGTTGCGGAAGCGGTTGGAGGTGCGCTTGGAGCGTTCTTTGCTTTTAACATTGCGGCAGGTCTTGCGGCAAAAATCACTGGTGTTGTTACCGCACTGACAGGGCTGAAAGGTCTTACTGCTGGTGGATTCGCAGGTAATGTAACAGGTGCGGCAGGAGCGTTGACAAAGTTTGCAGGTGCGTTAAAAACATTTGGCGTCGCATCTGTAGCAATAGGCATTCACACGGCTATGGAAGAAACTGTCGGAGAAGGCAGTGACTTTGGCGGTGTTGACGGCGTAACAAATACCGTCAAGGGTATGCTTGATGAGGTTTCCGCTTCAATCGAGCAGATTGGCAAAAATTCAGCTATATCAGAAGAGCAGATTGGAAAGGTAAGAGACAAACTAGCAGAAATATCGCAAGAAACTAGTGCGCTTGATGCTTTCCAACGAGCGGCCGAAGAGCTTCACAATGCAGGTATATCTTCTACAGAGTTGAAAGATGCACTAGGAGGACTGACGGGCGATCAGAAGACCGTATATGATTTTCTCGTTGGTTTGGAGAACGGCGTAAAAGGTGTCGGTGATTCTACAGACAAAACAAAAGAAAAGACAGAAGACCTAAAAAGAGAGACAGAAAACCTGTACACATACCTCGACATGACAAATTTCGATAAGCCTATTACTTCTTATGTAGGCTATATCGACATTCTCGATAAAGTCATCGAAAAGTATGAAGCCACCAACGGCAACATGAGGGATTTGAGAAAGGCGATTCTTGACACAGTTGCGGAATCCGATTCAGCATCAGTTGCATACGGAAAAATCAAAGAAGCCGTTGAAAACCTTGGACTTAGCACACAAGGCGTAGACGATGTTTTCAGAGAAGAGTTCCCCGAAGCAGTAAGAACAGGAACTGGTGAAGCAACGTCAGAAGTTGAATCAAGCGCGAGCGCAATTAAAGAAAACCTCAATGGTGCTTTTGAAGAAGTTGAACAAACAGCCACAGAGTCAATCGGAAACGTCAATGAGAAAATCGGAGAGACGGGCTCTTCTGCTGACGAAGCACAGAAGAACCTCGACCCGTTTACAAAACTTATTGATGACCTTGCCAAAAATACGTCACTTCCCGATACAGTTAAGATTGCGATTATATCAGCCGCCATTGCCGCCATTGCTGATGGTTCTGGGGAATCACAAACAGCACTGCATAATTTGTCTGAGGAAATACAAAATTACGCTTCCAACGACGACTTAATTAACCATACAAACGACATTGTAACGGCATTGGAAGATTCTGGTACAAGCATTGACGGATTCTGTGATGCTATTGAAAAATCGTTCGGTGATGCAAACGCGGCTATCACTCCTGAAATTGCAGAAATCCTCGCGCAAATCGAAGACATGGCGAGGGAAACAAAATCCGGAATGCATGATGCGGCTGTGGACGGTGGCGAAGGATTCATTGAAGGCTCAGAGGAGAAAAAAGGCGGAATAATTGACACTGCTATAGGTGTTGCAGAATCTGTCGTAAGCGCAGTTCGCGGTATATTCGATTCGCATTCTCCGTCTAGGGTATTCCGCGAAATAGGATGGGATGTAGATTTGGGTCTTGCACAAGGTATCGAAGAATTCATGTCCGAACCGATTGACGCAATCAAAATGCTTGCTATTGAGATGCAAAACGAATTCGGCGACATTGCCCGTGATATCCCGGATGCATTCTCGAATATCTCTTCTGACATTGCGTCGAATTTCTACAACGTTGGAAATGAAATCAGTAACGCTATCGGTGACATGTTTAGCCTTGGCAGAGATGTGTCACAAGCTTTTGCTGACGGTATTCAGTCCGTTTACATCAAACTGCCTCATGTGTACTGGTCTGGTGATTTGACTCACACGTATGACGGCGGCACGATTTACATTCCTCAGTTCGCAGTCGAGTGGTATGCAAGCGGCGGTTTCCCGGCAGTCGGCGACTTGTTCATGGCGAATGAACGTGGCCCGGAAATGGTTGGTAAGATGGGACACCGTAACGTAGTCGCGAACAACATGCAGATTGTCGAAGGTATTAAAGAGGGTTTCATTGACGCAGTTATGGAAGTAGCTATGTCTGGCGGCAGTTCTGATGATGTGCCGTATCAGATGAACATCAATCTTGTGATGCCTGACGGCGAAGTACTTGCAAGACAGGTTGACCGTGGACGCATGAAGCGTGAGGAAAGATTCAGATTTGCATAACAACAATGTGCGGAGGCTTTTTAGTCTCCGCATTTTCTATATAAAGAGGAGGCGGTGTGCATGGGACAGCACTATGGGATACTCAGAGTTAATGGCCGCGCCGTGAAAACGCCGTCAGGTATGACATGGGGATTCCAGAGAGTATCCGCACATGATGCAGGTCGTACAGAAGATACGATTATGCATGTCAATCAGGTAGGGACAAAGAGAAAGATTCAGTTGACATGGGCGAACATCACGCCAGAGGATGCGCACGACATTCTGAATGCATTCGCACCGGAATATCTGAGCGTTACCTATTACGATCCGATGGGCGGCGGCTATCAGACACGAACGTTTTATACTGGCGATATGTCAGCACCAGTCCACATGTTCACGGTGAACAAGAAAATCTATGAGAGTGTGTCCTTTGACATAATCGAAGTATAAGGTGGTGATGAAAGCATATGAATTCCGTATCGAATGATTTTAAACAGGAGATGGCAAAAGGTAACCAACGGTATTTGCGATTTGCTGACATCACACTGAAAGACGGAACTGTTTTAAACTTAACGAATGCACAGATATGGTCAGGCGGTTTTAAGAGAGAGGATGGCACATCATCCGATAATGTTTTTCAAGTCGGTGCGCTTGTGGTCGGCAAACTGACACTTACTCTGAATAACATGTACGGCGACTATATGGACGTTGACTTTGACAAAGCGGAAGTCGTTGCCTACATTGCATTGGAGCTGGAAGACGGGACTACCTCTGAGAAGGTCAGAAAAGGCTTCTACACGGTTCACGATGCGTCAGGGTTCAATAGTTCACTTGTGACTCTTGAATGCTATGACAGTTCCTCTAAATTCGCTAAACCGTATTCAGAGAGTAGCCTGGTATACCCGGCGAGCCTTGCAACGATTCTCAGGGATGCATGTTCTGTTTGTGAGGTTCCTTTAGCTACAACGAACTTCACGGGGAATGACTACGTTGTACAGACAAGGCCGACAGATGAGAATCTGACATTCGGCGATGTTGTTTCAGATGTTGCTCAGATTGCTTGCAAATATGCAAAGATGAATTCTGCCGGTCAGCTCTATCTTGGTTGGTACTCCGAATTCAATGACAACGACGCACACGAAATCACTTCGTTGTACAGTGACAACATAGCATTGGATGATGTTGTGATAACCGGCGTGAGAGTGACTACCACAAACAAAGACGATCCTGAATCGAGTCTTTACGGTGAAGCCGGTTATGTTATCGGAGTAGAGAATAATTCTCTTGTAGAAGTCGGACAGGCCGAAGCGGTCGCAAAGCTGATTGGTGACAAAATCATCGGACTCAGGTTCAGGCCGTTGTCAGTTTCGATGGCCAGTAATCCGATTATCGAAGCCGGTGACAAAGCATATGTGACAGATAGAAAAGGCAACCGCTATCTGACGTACATCACACGGAATGTCTTTTCACCAGGCAGTGAACAGGAAATCTCATGTGAGGCAGAGACACCTGCAAGGAACAGTGCAACAGCCTATTCGGAAAGCACAAAGATTTACATCAATGTGCGGAAGATGCTGCAGAAGCACAAGACCGATTTTGAAGTCGCGTTGGATAATCTCACTCAGAGAGTAGCTTCCTCAAATGGCTACTACGTCACAGAAGTCACTCAGGAAGATGGAAGCAAGATTGTTTACTCACACAATCATCCGACACTGGAAGAATCAGACATAATCTGGAAAGAGACAGCCGAAACAAGAAGCGTTTCAACAGATGGCGGTAAGACATGGACAGCCGGTATTACTGCGGACGGAGATGCGGTATTACGGATTCTTAGCGCAGAGGGGGTAAGCGCAAGCTGGATTACCACCGGAGTTTTTGAAGTCAGGGACGATGAAGGAAAGATAATTTTCCTTGCTGACAAGGACAGTGGCAGAGTTTACGTCAATTCAAACTTTGTTGCGATATCGAAAGAGACAGGCGAAGAAACGTCGCTGACAGATACCATCAATGAGATGGACGGCGACATAAAGAAAAAGGTCGAGACATGGCATCAGCCAGATGACCCGTCCGAATTGTGGGATGAATACGTTGACGAAATTCTGTTGGACAACGAAGGGAATCCGATTCTTGACCACAAGGGCAGAGAAATCTACACAAGGTTTTGGGTTGGACTTCAAAACCACAAGGGCGACATTTGGGAAGATACGGCGAACAACATTGAATACTACTGGGACGGCGGCGAATGGGTAAAGACCATTTCCGAAACGAAAGCAGAGGCAATTTTCGCTGTACTTGACGGAGAAATCATCGCGCAGGTAGCAGCCGGTAACATTATCAATGCTATCAATATTTCAAAAGAATCCGTCAGGATAGATGCCAGTACATATGTAGACATAAACGGTGTAGTCAGCGCGAATGACTATTTTAAGATAAATAAGGATGGTTCCTTTGAAACGATCAGAGGCAAGATAGGAAACATCCTGATTGATACGGATAAGCTTTACACGACAGGGCATGATTCAATCAACAGTACGACAGCCGGATTCATGTTCGGAGCTGATGGCCAGATTTCCATCGGCGACGAAAACAACTACCTGAAATTCTTTAAGACCGTCAAGAATGAGGAAGAAAAGTGGACGGCTGATGTGAAACTGGACAAGCTCACGATTGAACTTGCCGACAATCTTGTTATCGGAACAAGCCGCGCAGCCACAAAAGCCGAAAACGATGAGGCGATGAAGTACGCAACGAACTACCTCTACTTTGACTCTGAGGTTGGTTTGGTTGTATCGGAAACAGGTACGCCGTCAGGCAATGCCGATAACCCATATAACACTAGGGTGTCTGTTGACGGAATCGAATTCAGAAGCCGTGAGCGCGTTCTGAGCAGTATCAACGGCAGTGGTTACATTCTTTACAGACCATCTGGAAATGTGAAGATGATGGAACTCGACTCAGAGGCACTGAAGTTCTACAAGAACGGTGAGGATGTAGTTGCTCAGTATTCGTCAACAGGATTTGAAGCATACGAAGGTAGGATAGGCCGTGGAGACACGGCTTTTATTATTGACTCGCGGTCTATTCACAACGGAACGCTAGGCGAATCGAATTCCGTTTGGATTTCAACGGGTTCAAGTGATGCGGCGGTCATAGCCGGTTCAGAAGAGATATCCGGTTGGGCGCTTGCCATGGGTAACACTTTCGGTGTCACAAGAAACGGCAGATTGTATGCAACTCAGGCAAACATATCAGGCAAGCTGATAGCTGGTGCAAACTCTGAAATCGGTGCATGGAAGATTACTGACGGTGCGCTGACGCTGTATGAGACAACGGAAAACGAACAGACAGGCGAAGAAACGACCTCAGTAGTTGCGAGTATCGGCAGGAGTGGAATACGGATAAGAGACACGTTCTCTGTATCACAGGCAGGAAAGCTTAACGCAACAGGTGCATATATTCAAGGCGAAGTTCATGCGGCATCTGGAACATTTGAAGGAACCGTAAAAGCCTCAGAAGGTTACTTCTCAGCCGAGTTGCGGTCGCCATACGGTGAAATCGGTGGATGGACACTGAGCAATCGAAGACTGTACTCAGGCAATCCCGGAAGCGGCGTGTTCTTATCTCCAGGTGGATTTACCGCAGATGAAGAAGCCGTCACCATATGTGGAACAGCTTCGAGAAATTGGACAATCGGATCCGGTTCAACATTTGGAGTAACCAAGGACGGCAAAATGTACTGCAAAGCCGGTTACATTGCCAATTGGGAAATTAAGCAGAATGAACTGGAAAGCACAACGGGAACAAATACCGTTGCATTGCGGTCTGGTAGTTCTGACAGTACAAAAGCTATTCAAGTCACAAACGACGGAACGGACAACTTCTATGTGACGTATGGCGGTCAGATGGTGACGAACAAAGCCATACTGGGCGGTATCACACTGGCAGATAACTCAATCTACAGTTCAGGCCACAACAGGGTAAGTAGTTCCACGGCCGGTTTCCTGATGAATTCGACTGGTGAATTCTCAATCGGTGACAATAGCAGTTATCTGAGATTCTACAAAGACTCGAACAATCAGTGGAAACTCGATATATCGGCGTCAGCTTTGAAGTTCGGAGGTAACACGCCGGTCACGGATGCTACAGCCGGTAACAAGACATGGACAACACAACCGACACCGCCATATAAGGTTGGTGACATTTATATAAATTCGACAGGCGATGGTACTGTCAAGTATTGCACAACAGCAAGAGACAGTGGAAGTTATACAGAATCTGACTGGTCTGATAGTCCTTCTATTAAACAGGCAACGAGTTACATTCATGCAGATAATTTAGGTTTGCACATATCGGGTAATGGAAGGAACTATTCATCTGGCAAGCATATAGACATTTCTTCTTCAGACATCACTTTTGCGTCAGGTGCAAACAAAATGATGGAACTTGAAGGGGATTCGTTGAAGTTTTACAAAGGTGGCAAAGTCGTTGTTGATTACGGTCAGGATGCTGTTTTTTACGATCCTGCTGGAAGTGAAGCAATTAGGATTGATGCAAACGGGATTTATTGTCAAGACCCAAAAGGCAAAGGGCAATTAAAAATTTACAATGGTGCAATCACAATAAGTGGTTATAACGGTACAAGAAAGTATGAAGCTTTTTATGCAAGCGCATCTGAAGTCGGAATCAATACTTCAAACAACGTAACAGCACTTTATTGCGATACAGACGGCGGCGCGGCAAGAGTTGTTCTTAAAAACACCAATATACAAGGGAGCGCCTCAATAACCGGAAACTTGGACGTAGAAAGCACGGCTGGCATCAGATGCAAATCATTCAGTGTTTACTCTGGCAGCTTCAGCCTTGATAATGAGCGGTTTTCTGTAACACCCAGTGCAGTAATCATGAAAAACTTGTCATCTGGCTCATCGGATGATTTTCTTGTCGTGAATTCATCAGGGCAAATTTATAAAAGAAGAATCACTGTATCAACAGGCGATGGCGGCGATTTTACAGATGGTTCCTCAATCCGTTTCAAAGATGTAAACCGTAATCTGAGAAAAACAGATGTTTCAAGGTTCTACAAAGTAAAACCTGTTTTAGCGAAATACAAAGATTCTCATTTGAGCGAAAACAGTCCGTGGCGTGGCGTTGAAATGCCGATGATGATTGCAGAGGATATCGAGAAAGCATATCCGAAAGCAGTGAAATATGATTCAGACGGAAATATCGCAGATTATGCAGACCACCTGGTTGTTTCCGTACATCAGCAGATGTTGATTGACCAGAAGAAAGAAATTGACACGCTGAAAGCAAAAGTCAAACAACTTGAATCCCTGTTAAAAGAGAGGTGATTTTGATTGGCGAAGATACAAGAATACACAACAAATGCATCTATCGAAGATGAGGATAGTTTGCTGACGTATGACCCGGCTGGCATAGGTGCAACGAAACGGACGACATTCAGTAAGATTTACTCATGGATTACGTCAAAGCTGATTGCGCTGAATAAGCAGACGGCACTTGCAAGTACAGACCAGATGATGATGGTCAAGGGCGGGAATGTACCTTCCCTCATAGACTATAATACGGTCGCTAAAGCTCTTCTGGAAGAGTATGCAGGTACTTCTCTCAATGGCGACTTGCAAAGCGTCAAAACGGCTGTGGATACGTTAGGAAGCAATCTGCAAAAGGTTGTGTCATACCTTCAGAACAACACAGAGGACTTCTCACCGGAATACAGAGCATTGACAAATGAAGAACTTGACGACATTGCGGACAGGGTTCTGGATGAGATGACCAAACAGGCGTTACAGACAATCAATGCCAGAGGTCAGGAAATCGCACAGATTACCACGAATGCGGAGTCGCTAGCTGCTGATGCGGTCAGCACTGCGAACAGCGCAATCAATCAGGTGGCGGCACTGGATAGTCAGGTGCAAGACCTCGTTTCACAGATGGCTGATGTGTCGATTGATCCTGATGACCTCGGACTGGAACAAGACCCTGATACATACTATGTGTATCCGACATACAAAGGCGTCCGGTCAGAGAATGGCATTCCGTTGTCAGCGAGTGGCGGCGGCGGTGGTGGAAGCGGTGAGCTTATCAATGCCGTGCTGACTGTCGAGAATACGTCTGGATTCCTCTCGAAGACGATTCCGAGTGATTCCTCATGTATTGTGTCGTTTGTATGGTCGTCCATCGAGAATGAGATGTCAACGGGTGACGGTACAGTAAGAATCACAGTCAATGAGATTGTCAGAGCCACAAGGCAGATTGCACAGGGAAGTGTTTCGCTTGACCTCAAACCGTATCTGTCAGCAGGTATCAATAAGGTCAAGGTCAGGATTTCCGATACCTACGATCAGGGCAAGACCACAACCTTTAACATTACAAGTATCGCGTTCTCTCTGTCGAGTAGCTTCGATACGACTTCGCCGTACAATACGGCATTCAGTTTTCCGTTTACGCCGGTCAGCTCAGTGTCGATTCCGAAAACAGTCTATGTCGAAATTGACGGTAATGTTATCGGAACAGAGGAAACACAGGTATCCGGTCGCCAGATGTCAATGACGATACCGGCGCAGACTCACGGTTCACATACACTGAGATGTTATTTTCAGGCGACGATTGACGGCGAACTTGTCCGGTCAAATGTGCTTTACTATGAGTTCCTGTTTGTTGAGCAGTTGAACAACAAGGTAATCATCGCGAGTTCGTTTGACTCATCGGTTCATCAGAATCAGTATTCATCGGTTGTTATCCCGTATACGGTCTACAATCCTACTTCGATGACTTCTGAGGTTAAGCTGTATGTAAACGGCGTTCTTGTGTCCACTCAGACGGTAGACAGAACAGAGCAGTCCTACACATACAGAGCAGACAGAGCTGGTACAGTTACATTCAAGATTGTTTCCGGCGCTACAGAGAAGGAAATATCGTTTGTGATTGATGCATCCGATGTAACGATTACGCCTGAAACTGATGACCTTGCACTGTACCTGTCCGCACAGGGTAGAAGCAACAATGAGGAAACATGGAACGTCTGGAAACACAACGACATTGCAGCCACGTTCACGGACTTCACAAGACGTCTGGACGGCTGGCAGTCTGATGAGGACGGTATCACAGTCTTACGTGTTTCGGATGACGCAAGGGTAACGATTCCTTACAACGTGTTTGCAACGGATTGTAAGTCAACCGGTAAAACCATTGAGATTGAGTTCGCTACAAGAGATGTAACGGACTACTCAGCAGTGATTATGTCATGCATCTCAGGCGGCATCGGTTTCAGGGTGACGCCTCAGTCAGTGTACATCAGCGGTGCGCAGACAAACATCCAGACGCTGTACAAAGAGAATGAGCATATCCGTGTTTCGCTTGTCATTGAGAAGCAGACAGACTGGCGACTGATTCTTGTGTACATCAACGGCGTAATGTCCGGTTCAATCCAGTATGCTTCTGGTGAACGTTTCAGTCAGCTTTCACCCGTTGGAATCACGATAGGCTCCAATGACTGTACCATAGACATTTACAACATCCGTGTGTACGACAACAACCTGAACCGTAAACAGATTGTCAACAACTGGATTGCAGACACTCAAGTCGGCGATGTGATGATTGAACGCTATGACCACAACAATGTGTATGATGGCGCGAACAACATCACGATCAACACACTGCCGTCAGACCTGCCGTATTTCATCTTTAGTGGCGGTGAGGGATTACCGACATACAAAGGTGACAAGAAAACTGTAAACGTGACATTCGTTGACCCGTTGCATCCGTCGAAATCCTTCACGGCACCAGGCGTTGAGATAGACGTTCAGGGTACTTCATCCGCAATCTACTACTTCAAGAACTTGGACAGCAAGTACAAAGAAGGTTTTGAACTGGCAACAGGTCACGCTGACAATTATGGAATCAGGTCGAATTCGATACCGTTTAACCGGTTTGTTTTGAAAGCTGACGTTGCATCGTCTGAGTCAGCCAACAACACTGTACTGTCGATGTTCTACTCTGACTCAGACCCGTATACAACGCCTGAACAGCAAGCGAACCCGAAAGTCAGAAAAGGTATCGAAGGTATCCCGGTTGTTATGTTCTGGAATGACACCGTAACAGGCACGACAGTATTTCAGGGCAAGTACAATTTCAACTTACCGAAACGTGCGGCGGCTCCATACGGCTACAGCGGCAATGATGAGTCATGGGAATGTGAGCGAAACAACTCAGGTAACGTCAAGTTTCAGGATGACGACTTTACATCGGAATCTTGGGATGAAACGGAACAGACGTGGTATCCGGCATGGTACGATGACTGGGAAGCCAGGTTCCCGTCAGATGAGTGGCGTGATTACAACAAACTGAAAGAGTTCGTTTCATGGGTGAAGTCCACAGACAGAAATCAGGCAACGAATGAAACGCTTGAATCCCCTGTTACTTACACATTTTCATCCGCGGCAACAGTCAATGCGTACACCGATGATACAAGCTATACGGTAGTAGATGGTTCCGGCGGTTCAAAGGTGATTACATTCACAAAGGATACACCGGCATACAGACTGTCAAAGTTCAAGGCAGAAGCTCCGAACTACATGGAAATGCAGTCGCTGTATTACTACTACCTGTTTACGCTTCTGTTCCTGATGATTGACTCCCGTGCGAAGAACATGTTCATCGGTTTCCACGGTTCTCCTACATCAGGTTTGCAGTACATGGACAGGAAGGTTGTGTTCGAACCATACGACATGGATACAGCACTCGGAACAAACAACTCTGGCGTGCTGATGTTCACATACAGCCTGCTTGACACGGATATTGTTTCCTCTGTCATTTCCGGTTCTGGCGGTTCTGATGCGCCTGTTTTCAACGCACAGGATTCTGTTCTGTTCTTGAATACAAAAGATGCCTGCCGTGCTGAATGGGTGGCAATGTACCGCGAATTGAGAGCTGGCCCTTATTGGAACTACAACTACATCACAAAACTGTTCACAGACCATCAGAGAAAATGGCCTGAAGCGATCTATAACGAAGATGCTTACCAGAAATACCTTGTGCCTCTGATTGAACCTGTTACGGTTGACGAAGATACCGGGAACCTGATTCGGACAGACAGATATCTGACCATGCTTCAGGGTTCCAAAGACCAACAGCGTAAATGGTGGTTGTTCAACAGGTTCAAGTATCTCGACAGCATGACCTCAACAGGTGATGCGGCGAACAAGACAATCAACCTCAGACTGTTTGCGGCTGGCACAATGAACATCACACCGGCTATTGATTTGTTCGTTGGTGTGAGATTCGGCGGTGGCACAACTCCTGATGTGAAGCGTACAACAGCAAACCATGCAGTTTCATTCTCCTACATTCCGAGTACGGGCGTAACTGAGATGGAGACATGGATTCTTTCCGCAGACCAGATTAAAGATGTCGGTGACTTGTCACCGTTCTATCCGAATGAGCTTGACTTCAGTATGGCAACCAAACTGCAACACCTGAAAGTCGGTAGCAATGCAAGCGGATATTCCAATACAAACCTCAGAACAATCAATGTCAGGAACTGCGGACTGCTTGAAGATATCGACTGTCGGAACTGTCCGAACCTGAACATCAACGTTGACCTTGAAAGCTCTCCGAGACTGAAGGAAGCCTATTTTGACGGAACGTCCATCACAGGCGTAAACCTTGCTGACGGTTGCTCAATCGAAAAGCTTCACTTACCGGCGACTATCACACAGTTGACCCTGATAAACCTCAGTAAGCTGACAGAGCTTGTTGTGCCGTCTTATGCGAATGTTTCAAGGCTGATGATTTCCAACATGAATCCGTCAGTTGTGGATATCTCAACGATCCTGAATGCGATACCGGCAAACACGCAGGTAAGTATTATCGGATTTGAGGACACATTTACCTCTTATGAGGATATCTGTGATTTCTATGACCTTCTGGATACCATGCAAGGCGTCAGCCGTGAGAAGAATCTGAACGGCGAATGGATTTACCATGATTACGATACCGCACAGGTTTCAGGCACGATTCACATTGAGTCACTGACAGGCGCACAGATAGCCGCCCTGAACGCGAGATACCCGTATATCACGGTAGATGCAACGCATACGACTTCTTATCGGACATACAAGACATGGGATGGTTCAGAAGTACTTGCAACCGTTACATGTACGGACGGCGTACCGCAACAGTCAGCACCGACTATACCGGCAAGAGCTTCAACTGCTCAGTACACATTCACTCAGATTGGGTGGAGCACATCGACAGACAGCAGTGTTCCTGACTTCAACGTGAACAGCAAGACTAAGATGGATGTAACAGTCTATGCGGCATACAGCCGCACCGTGAGACAGTACACCGTCACATGGAAAGACTACTACGCGGGCAATCTCGAAACTGAAACGTACAACTACGGCGACACTCCGAGATACAAACATTCGATGCCGACTCATGACGGTGAAACAGCTCAGGGATGGACACCGGCAATCTCTACGGTCACTGGAAACATCACGTATACAACGACTTACATTCCGGTTTACACAATCACGTTCGCTCTTGCGACAGAGGACGGTGGCACGACTCTTGAAACAAAATCTGTCAGACAGGGAACTACACCGGCTTACACAGGTGCAACGCCTACGACAAGCAGAGGTACATCTGAGCAGTTCATCTTTGACGGATGGACTCCTGCATTAGCACCAGCGGTTGCCAATACAACCTATTACGCCGTGTTTCTTGATAACAGGTCGATTGTTGTTCAGTATCTGTCTGGTACGATTCGGAGTTATGAGTCGGATATGGTGGAGACGATTGGACAATATGCGTTCTATAAGCAGAAAAATCTTGTAAACATAAATTTTCCGTCAGCAACAAGTATAGGACAATATGCATTTAAATATTGCTCAAACCTTAGTACGGCAAATATACCGGAAGTTACAGTGATTAATCAAAACGCATTTGAATATTGTGAAACGCTAAAAACTGTTACAACAGAGAAACTCACAACCATTAACGGAGCCGCTTTTTCTAGTTGCGGATTGCTCAATGAAATTGACACTAGTCTCGTTGCAAGTATTGGAAATGCTGCGTTTGCCTATTCTGGAATTGGAAAACTTACATTACCGTCCTGCACAAGAATCGGCGGCACAATAGCAAGTGGAGCAAAACTTAGTATTGTTGATATATCAAGCACAATAACTTTTACTGTTCAATCATTTAATGGCTCATTATCACTAGTACACTTGATTTTGAGAAGTAACTCTTTATGTGCAAATAACAGCGAAATTTTGTTTACCAATACTCCAATAGAAAATGGGATAGGGTGGATTTACGTTCCAACAGAATTAGTAGATACATATAAGCAAGCGGCAAGATGGTCAACTTACGCTTCACAAATCGTACCGATAAGTGAATACCCGAAACAACTTCAAATCGAAACCATTTCGGATTCGTGGAACGAAATCTTTGCGAACTGCGATAACGGAACGTACAAGACTAAATACTCAGTTGGTGATATTAAGTGTACTTATGTCGGAGATACTTGCGTACCTATGCAGATATCGGCATTTGATGAAAGCAATTCAAAAATTTCGTGGGTTACACTGAACGTCTTTGAAGAATATTGTATGAATGCAACAAACAAAAGGACTGGCGGTTATACTGCCACGGAGCTTAATGCACATCTTATCACAGATGTTTTGCCAGCGATTGAGCCAACCGTCAAAAACCGAATTGTTTCAGTGGACAAAACGTATCAAGGCAATAACGACAACACAAACGAAACAAGAGTTGCAAAAATGCCCATTTGGATTTTGTCGAGTTTGGAGGTTTTTGGTAAAAGCGGAGCATTTGAAAGCAATGGCATTTACTATAGCGAATTGTTTACCGATCCAGATACAAGGCAGAAGCAGATTGGAATACAAGGAAGAACTAACAAAGATACATATTGGTTAAGAACAATCGGTAGCACCACTGCTTATCAATGTGTTGTTAGTAATGGGTATATGTCTTCGTATAGTCAAACTGGTAAATATGGAGTCGTCTTTGGCTTCTGTACAAACTAAAAGTTAAAACCTCAATCCCGTCATTCAATTTCGAGTGACGGGATTTTTATAAGCGGAAAGAGGTGATTACAACGGCAAACACAAGAGCAACATTAGGAGAACAGGCAACGCTTGACGCACTTGTTTCACACTCACTGACGGAATTTGAAGAGAGCGACGTAACGAGGCTTCGAGATTTCGCTTTTTACAATCAGACGACATTACAGACAATCAGGTTGCCAGGATTGACAAGCATTGGTGCACAAGCCTTTTCGGGATGTACGGCACTTGAAAGTCTTGTATTAGGATCAAATATTCCAACGCTAGGCACAAACGCAAACGAGTTCGCAGGAACAAAGATAATAAGCGATTCTGGATGCGTGTATGTACCTGATTCCGCACTTGAGAACTATCTCACAAGCGACTATTGGAAACCGTACAACATTATGCCGGTTAGCGCATATCCTGCATCAACATTTGATACGACTTCCGAAACGTGGGAACAGATAGAATCGAACGGCGGTGCAAACCTGAGAATCGGCGACAGGAAGTCTGTTGCGTTTGGAAGTGTAAGCTATATCGCCGTGCTTGTTGGAAAGAAAAAAGATACGCTTACGGCAGGTGGACTTGCAAACACTACATGGATTTTACTGAAACATTTCGGAGAACATCGGTTTAATTCAACAGCTACAACAGAAGGTGGATACTCCGGTTCTGCATTAAGAACATACATTATAAACGATGTTCTGTCGACATTTGAACTGAAGGATTTGGTAAAAGAAGTCGTCAAAATCTCTGATACATATGAGAGCGGAGCGGTTGTTAAAAACGGACAGGCTTCAAATGAAAAGCTATGGATACCATCTGCTTACGAAATGTTCGGCGGTACGAGTTATGAAACGGAAGGATGCACGTACAGCGATTTCTTTGCTAGTAGTAACGCTAGGAAGAAAATTTATAATGACAATATGTATTTCTATTGGTTGCGCTCTGCTTTCTCGTCCACGAACTTCTGCTTCGTGGGCAGTTCGGGCCAGATGGAATCCTACAATGCGGCTGGCTCGGGTGGGGTCGTCTTCGGTTTCTGTCTCTAATCCCATAATAAAGGTTTTTCAATGCGCCCACTTTAGGGCGCATTTTTTATGCCCGAAAGTAGGTGATGCCGATGCAATACGTAAGAGCGAAGCCTATCCGCTAGATTACGCCAAACAATGACGAAATCAGGTTAGGAGAGAGATATCAATGGAGCATTTGATGACAATAATTGTTGCACTTATCGGCGGTGGATTTGTAGGACTGATAGAGTTTTTAATCCGTCGCAGAGATGAGAAGAACGACAAGGCCAAAGAGATTGTCCAGAAAATAGACACGCTGGATGCAAAAGTCGATATGAAATTCGCAGAGCTGAAGGGTGAAATGTCAACGATGAAAGAGAATGAAGACTTTCGATGGGCAGATAACAAGAGGTCACACATTTTGAAGTTTGACGATGAACTGCGAGTGAAGCAAAAACACTCACTTGAATACTTTGACGACATTCTCAGGGACATTGACGAATATGAGGACTTCTGCAAAGAACACGACAAGTACTCGAATTCAAAAGCAGTTGATGCAGTCGAGCATATCAAAAAGGTCTATCGCGAATGCAAGGATGAGAATAGTTTCATTTGATGAAAGGTGGTGAATGAGTATGGCATGTGAAATCAATGGAACCACTATTACTCTGACAAGGGGTGATTCGTTTGCCGTTGAACTGCCGATGAAAGTTGACGGCGAAAAGTACGAACTTCAGGACGGTGACAAATGTTATTTCGGCATGAAAGCTGACCCTGAAGATGCGGATACCGTTGTACACAAGAAGCTGAAAGGCTATGTTCTGGAACTCGAACCGGGCGACACTGAAGCACTCGATTTCGGAAAGTACTGGTATGACGCTTATATCATTTTCGCAAATGGCAAGAGATGGACATACCTCAAGGAGGCACGTTTTGTTCTTGGAAAGGAGTCGCATACATAATGATTGATTGGAATAACTTACCTGTAATCACTGGCGGTGTTGAGTACATTCCGTTTGACATTTCTCCGGTGACTCCAACGCCTACGCCTGAACCTGAACCTGTTGAACGCAAGATGGATGAGAGGATTGAATCCCTTGATGATACAAACCTGTCCACCTGTCCGATTGTCGCTATGGGTATTCCAGTTTATGTGAAAGAGAAAAACATAGCAGATTATGAATCCTACGGAATCACGGAATATGGTTGGTACGTGTTCGCCAGAATCAAAGGTAAGACCGAAAAGGTACTTGTCACTGAGTCCACAACCGTTCAAGGCGCGGCAGGTTATATCGCAGAGGTGGGTAACAACTATGTAGACGTTGCGGTCAACTTTGCTGTGGCATCCGTTTCCAGAATCGTAACGATTGCATGGGATGCAGAGAACACAGAGAACTTTGCTTTTTCTGCTCACGATCTGGCGGTCAGAAATCTGGATTATCGCGCTACCTTCTATGTGTATCCGGTGGATAAATATGCCACATGGGAATACACACCGGCGACAGATGCGAAGTTTGTTGCCACGAAGTATTACTACACAAAGGATACAGAGGGCAACTACACGCTTGCAGAGGTGACGGCTGATGAGGATGTACCGCCTCTTTACTATGAGGACAAGTACGAACTGACGACAGATGAGAAGTTCGCAACCGGCAAGGTCTACTACACGAAAGACGGCGACACGTACACGGCGGCAGAGGTCACAGTCGATGCGGATGTACCGGCTGACACGTACTACGAACGCAGCTACGTGATGACAGAGGATACCACATTCACGGAAGGAAAGACCTACTACACCAAATCTGGAACCGAATACACAGCGGCAGAAGTTACAGCCGGTGAAGCACTTCCCACTGTGTACTATGTCCATAGCAAGGCAATCTTCGAGGGCATGACCCGTAACGTGACTTATGTCTGCAACACTCCGATTGATTGTCCGACAGAGTTCCGTTTACCGGAAATTGAGGATGAAACGCATGGTTGTTGGTTCGAGATTCGGTTCAGACACACGGGCGATTTCAGTTCTACACTGATTACCCCCGAAGGGGTCAAGGTTGCAACGGAACACACTCAGCCAGAAAAGGCCGGTTTCAACGATGTGTTCTTACAGTATGACAGCATTGCCGGTGTCAAAGCATGGAGATTCCTGAATACTCATTCGACCATACCGGCATGATGAGGTAGTTTATGTCAATACACTTTGGAAGTATCTTCCAATTTGAAAACGTGCCGCACAAATGCACTGCTGAGTGTGCTGAGTGCAACGTCAAGGTATCCTTGCCAGTAGACGGCAGTGATAAAGTCTTTAAAGATATCTATATTGAACGGTGCATCTTACCGGAACTGAAAGCACTCTGGAAACAGGGAATCAAAACAAAGTGCTCATGTTGCGGTCATGGTGTGCCGTTTAATGCTTTTATCACCGTTGAAAAGGAATACGCAGAGAAGATGGAAGCTATGGGGTATGAGTCGCCGCCAGATATGCTGGACGTGTGCAACAGTTGTGATCGTGGCGCGATGTTCGTACCCAAAGCAGTGTTGGGAGAGGAGGATTATGCAGAAAAACAAGATTGATGTGATTATACCGGCCTTTAAGGCACACAAGACAATGTTCAGATGCTTATCCTCTATTGTCTGTCAGACGATTGTATCAGACCTGTGCGTAACCATTGTCAATGATTGTTGCCCTGAAGGTGACTACAAAGAGTTCGTTGATATGTTCTCGCCTTATATGGAAATCCGCGAAATCAGGCTCTCCGAAAACAGAGGGCCTGGTATTGCACGGCAGACGGGGATTGATGAAACGGACTGCGAGTTCATAGCCTTTGCGGATGCGGATGATATGTTCCTCACGGTTGACGCACTGAAAAAGCTCAGAGATGGGATGACAGATGAATCGTACAAGGTTGTATCTGCTTCATTCTATGCAGACCGTTTCCACAATAAGCCAGGAGGGTACAGTCATACCTTTGTATGGGTATTTGCAAAGCTGTATCGTAGGGAATTCTTGAATGAATACAAAATCAGGTTTCCTGACTCCCGTGCAAATGAAGATACCGGATTCAACAGGATTGTGTTTATGCTGTGCGACAATCCAAATGAGCAAATCAAAACCCTTGAAGAGAATGTGTATTATTACACAACCAGAGATGACAGTATCACAAGGATAAACGGCGACCTGTACTACTTCGATAAAGGTTTGTGCGGTGGCATTGATAATGAAATCTATGCGCTTGAACATGTACGGAAATGCAAGCCATATTCAGGACTGGCGATTCAGGAAGCGGTTAGTTGCATGACTCAATATTACTGTCATTATATGACCGTATTGGATAAAGCACCGTCTCTTGCAATACAGCTATGGGAATTTATCAAGAAATTTTATCACATGTGTTATAAGCGCATAGAGGATTTTGTCACGGACGATGCATTTAAACACGCATATTCACTCAGCGTTTATGCATCTATCTCCATGTATGATTTTCGCGGAGTCATTCCGAAATACGGAATCCGCGAGTTTATGCACAAGCTTCAAACTGAAGAATATGATCCAAACCTGATATATGAAATCTGGGAAGAGATGGAACAAGACCCTGAATTCTCAGAGGTCATGAAAAACAATATTGCCTGTGGTGTGTGTCCAGAAGGATATGCTGACAAACCAAAGGGGGAATAATCTATGGAATACAGATATGAACGGATGGATGAGAACAACAACATCCAGACCTGTCCGATTAACGACTATGACGGTTCAATTACCGGAACCGGGCATTGCATCATCGGACTGAAAGCATGGTTCGATGAGAATCCTGAAAAGAGGAAAGCTCTCGGATGGATTAAGCATTTCTATTACTCCAAAAACTCAGAGGTCAAGGCAGATTTACCGGATTACGATCCGCTGACTCATTACCTGACTCTGAGCACGGAAACGATTGATGAGTATACGGTGCGTGACCGGTACAGACTCATTGAGAAGTCCGATGAGATGATGGAGCTTGAGGAAATGCTTGAAACCATGAACCTTTATGTGCCGACTGGAACGATGATTGTTGACAGCATGGGAGGTGCTATCTTATGACAAGAGATTTAGAGGTTATGAGCGACATTCAGAAACAGAAAGACATTGATATCAAAGGTAAAGACCTGATTCCGCTTGACGCCGAAGGTGTCACACTTGCGGAACATAAGCGTTATACCTTTGACATCATCAACCTTCCCACCGACCCGCTGAGATAAGGAGATGAGTGAATGCAGTTTGATGTAAAAGTCACAAAGAGTAAGTCAGCCGCTGACTGCGGAGCTGCTTGCATGGTTAGTCTGCTTGCCTACTATGGTATTGACGTTACCATGGATGACATGATTAAAGAATGCAAGATTACAGTCAACGGATGTAATGGGCGAAACCTGAAAGAAGCCGCCGCCGCGCATGGCCTTGAGATGATCGCTTGGAAGGAGAAAGACGCAGACTTTCCGATTATCGCCCCTGACGCCGAGAGGCGCGGAACCAATGTAGCGACACTGCATGAGGATAGACCGGCTATCTGCTGGTGGAAATACAATCACTTTTTAATCCTGTGTGGACTGGATGAACGTGGCAGAGTTATTCTGATGAACCCGGCAAGGGGTAAATACACGGTCAGCCAGTCTCTTTTTAACTCATTTTACAGCGGCGTATCCTTCACTATCGGTGAACCGCATTGGGCTCCGGGTGAAGAACCTGCAGAATGATAACGAACTTTATTACGGCCTTGCTCAGAGAAATCTGGGCGAGGTTTTTTCAACGAAAGGAGAATGCGTCTATGAAGAAACTGAAACTGTCCCCGCCTTGGTGTGAGTACACTGAACAGCTCAAAGCACTTTTCGGAAGTGATCCGGACATCCGCATTGAGGTAGATGAGGAAGACAACATCGTCAGGCTGTACGTGACCGGTCAGGATAAAGCCGATGCAATCAGTCAGCTTCTGCCGACTCAGAAGGAATACGGCGGTGTACGGCTGTACATTTCCGTAATCCCGGCGAACCCCGAAGATACCGTTGCATCCCTGTTCCGCAAGGCGTTTGACGGGAATCCGATTGTATCCTGCATGATCACCAAAGAGGTCATGGGCGGTGAAATCAGCTATCTGATGTTCAAGAACAGAGTTGTCCAGTATTACAACGATGAGATGCAAGACCCGAACGGCAACAAGTCCACACTGTATCACAACATTGCCAACGAAGTCTTTGACATTGAGAAGCACAATGGTGTGTTTTTCGCCGTGGATACGCCTGACAACCTTGGAGGGATTAAGAAATGATTATCAAGATGAAATCGGAACTTTTTGATTGCTTAAAGTGGATGGTGATGGTAGTGATTCCGGCAAGCATTACTGCATACGTGGGACTCGCTTCTATATGGGGTTGGCCATTCGCTGATGAAATTGCCAAAACCGGCACTGTCTTATGCGCTTTTTTAGGAGCTATCCTCGGAATAAGCAACATGCAGTACAAAGCAGACCAGAATCGGGAGGCTATCGAAGATGAGGGAGTACAGAGGGATTGACGTTTCCAGTTATCAGGGCAAGATAAACTGGCGCGATGTAAAAAATTCAGGCCGTGTGCAGTTCGCGATCCTGAGAATCACAGAGAAGAATGGTATCGACGCTCAGTTCAAACGGAACGTATCGAGATGTGAGGCGCGGAAAATCCCGTGGGGCGGTTATAAGTACAGCTACGCGCTGACGGTTCAAAAGGCAATCGAAGAGGCACAAGAGGTATGTGCGGCAATCAAGGGTAAACATCCTTCTCTGCCGATTTTTTATGACCTTGAATGGGCGACTCAGCGCAAGCTTGGAAAGAACGCCATTGAAGCCATCGCCATTGCATTTCTTGGAATCGTTGATGGGTACGGCTACAAGGCCGGTATCTACTGCAACAAGGATTGGTATGACAACGTACTGAGCGACAAGCTCAAAGAGTATGACTGTTGGATTGCATCTTACCCGGCGAATGATACCGGTGAAGTCGTTGAGCGGTTACGTCCGTCTGTGGGTATGGGCTGGCAGTATTCCAGTAAAGGAAAGGTATTCGGTATCAACGGGAATACCGACATGGACATTTTCTATAAGGACTACGGCGCGAAGATGCTCAAACTCCTTGCAGAGGATGAGGACGATGATGAGCCGTTGCCTGATTTTACCTCAGATGAGCCTGTTCCTGATTTTACATCGGATGACGGTTCCGGTAAAACTGGCGTGACAGCCAATGATGTACTTGGCGTCGCCCGTAGTTGGATTGGTCTTTCAAAACCTGCTCAGACTCACAGACCTATCATTGATATCTACAACAGTCACACACCTCGCGCCAGAGGGTATGCCGTATCCTATTACGATGATTATTGTGACACAACTGTATCAGCGGTTTTCATTAAGCTTGGCGCAGTTGACATGATTGGTGGTACTGAGTGCGGTGTCGAGGAACATGTCAAGCTGTTCAAGAAAAAGGGCATCTGGCAAGAGGATGGAACTGTTACACCGAAGCCCGGTTGGATTATTGTATACAGCTGGAAGTCCGACAAGCAGCCAAACGATACGTGGGGTGACCACATTGGTTTTGTCGAGTCCGTCAGCAACGGAATGATAACCACGATTGAGGGCAACACTCAGGGCGGTATTGTAGCAAGGAACACTATTCCTGTTGGATACAAGTACATCAGAGGATATGCCATTCCTCAATATGGCGAAGCTGCGGAAACGCCTGATTTCACATCTCAGCCGGATAACGACTTCACAAGTTCATCCGCACCGTCGAAAGAGCGCAAGTTCGTAGGTAAGGTCACGGCTTCCAGTCTGGCAGTGAGAACCTGGGCAGGTTCAGAGTACGGAACAATCAAGTCCTATCCGTTACTCGCGAGAGATGATCTCGTTGATGTATGCGATGAGATTAACGGATGGTACTATGTCCTTGTCGCCGGTAAGTATTACGGATTTGTCAACAAAGAGTACGTCCAGAAACAGTGACATAAAAAAGGCCGGGGAGTTGATTCTCTCCGGTCTTTTGAATAGTTACTAACGGATCGAAACCAGGTGGTTATATTATGTTAGTAACTAACCTCAATAAAAAATAATCCGCACATTGCGTTCTTTGTCGAACTGGATTTCCTTTATGATTGATCGCCAGAATCCGCGCTTATCCTCGTTACTGGAAAGCCTTGCATATATTTCGGGTATGTTCATTATCACATCGTTCAACTTGTCTATATTATCCGTAACAGGTTGCATTGCCTGTTCTTTTTCCAACTCCGTTATCTGGTCAAGGTATTTCGCTTTATCAGTTTTGTACTCATCGAGTTCGATCAATCCGTTCACATACAAATCTTTCAACCTGTCAACCTTCTTGTTCAAGTCTGCAATCTTCTTACTATTGTCAATGACATTCTGTTGTTCTGCCTTGCGTTCGATTGCAAAATCTTTGAATTCCCGTGCTATATTTTCCAGAAGGATTTGTTCCATTTTTGTTTCGACAATCGTGGCAGAGTTTGAACATGTATAAAAATTGTTTCGCCTTGCACATCTGTATGTTGGTTGACCTGTGTTCCTGGTAAAACCACTAAAACGGGTTCTACATTCTGCACACTTTATCAATCCCGAAAAAATATACACTCTCTTTGCAGATGTTTTGATATTCTTCGTCAGCTTATCTTGCACATCGTAAAACAATTCCTTGTCAATAATTGGTGGACAGTAGTGCTCATACTTTCCGTTTATTCCGATGTACATTGTGTTTTTTAAAATAAATCTTGTATTTGTGCGACACCGTTTTATTTTGTATTCTGACATCAGGAAATCAACCGCTTTATTGACGCTTCCAACTTCTGAGTAATACCGGAATAATCCCCTGACGGCATCAGCGGTAGATTCATCAATCACGATCCGCTTGTTTTCAATTTTGTATCCCAGTGGCAGATTTCCGGTCACAGCTTCGCCGTTCGCTCGTTTGTACTCAAAAACCTGACGGATTCTCTGACCAGTCTGCTCTGCCTCAAACTGAGCGAGATTGACCATGGTATTGATAATCATTCTCCCCTGTGGGGTAGAGCTGTCGTACATCGGTTCCCATATCGCAAGCCAGTTACAGTTGTGCTTGTCCAACACATCCTGCATGTTCAAAAAGTTTCGCAAGCTTCGATGAAGGCGGTCAAGTTTGGTGACGATGATTAAGTCAATCTTACCGGCCTTTACATCTGACAGCATCCGTTGGAATTCGTCCCTGTCGTTTTTCGTGCCGGAAATTCCATCATCCAGGTATTCGCCAACGTGGATATATCCATGCTCTTTGATATATCTGTTGAGCGCATCCCTCTGAGCTGGAATTGATTCACCTTCCTGTGCTTGCATTGTAGTTGACACTCTTATGTATGTTGCTACTCGTTTCATGCTCTAGTTTCCTTCCAGACGCACACAGAAGCCTCAAAACCGTTTCTAGCTGTTCCTACGATAAACTTTATCACCTAAACACCAGAACCGAAAATAGACCAATCTACGTGCGTTAAATCAATAATCCTTGTTTAATCTTTCGTTTTCTAATCTGTCGAGTACGATGTTCCAGTATTCCTCATCTGTGTGATTCATTCGGAGCTTCCGGTCATTCGCTTCAAACCTTCTGTATTTTCCATCCTGACGCATGTACAGCCTCTCTGACGGCTTCTGGCATACTTCCATGAAGTAGTTTACCAGTGAGCTTTCAAACGGGCTAGGAAGGTCATTTCTGACTTGCATAATGACATTGTTTGCACAGGCAATGGAAACATCAAAGTGAACGCTAATCTCATCAGCGGTTCTTAATCCCAGTTCCCGTACAATGCAGACCGGAGCCAGTATCTCTGCTGCGAACCTGTCAGCCAGTTCCTCGTTGTTTGTGTTTCCGATAACATGACCGAGTTCATGCATCAGAGTAAACCGTATCCTTCTGCGAGGCTTCCGGTCATTGTAGAGTACTTGTCTTTTCTTGACTATCGTCAGGGCATCTGTAGCATTGTTCCGTAAAAAAGATAACTCCGGGTTTTCCGTTATTAATTTTGAGTACGGTTCAACGGAGAATCCCAACTTTGACATTATCATGAAGCAATCAACCGGAAATGTCCTGACATTGCATATCTTGTAAATATCGGCTACCTGTCGTTCGTACATATGGCAATCTTTTCAAAAAGCGGCTGTTCATTTTGAACAGAGGATCAGCTCTGCAAAACGTATCTCACATAGTCCATGTCAGTATCATCATACTGAGTGCTGTAGTATTGCATCTTTCTGACTTCACCTGACACAAAGTGGTTCAGATGGTAATCACAGTGTTCACCAAAGTCAGTACTGAAGTACTTGTCAATCATTGGTGCATAAGCTTCAAGGCAATGGCACAGTCCGAAATCATCATCATATAAGGCTAAGACAATCTCAGACATGTTCTTTGCACTTAACGGTGGATGGTCAACACCAAAGTTCCGATAAAACTCTTTGTAGAAGTAAACAATGATATCCCGTATCTCTTTGGCGGCATCCATGTCAGAAATATGAGCCATCCTTGTAGCTTTTCCGATAACGACATCCAGAACGTCATAGTCGATGTACTCTCTCGACAGTTTTATCGGCTTTGAACGGTCATCATCCCTGACGGGATAGTCATCATCTTCGATGTGAGGAACGGAGCTTTCATCCTCAGAATCCTCAGAAAAAACACATCGTGCATCGTCAGATGCACCATTGTATTCTTTAATATTATCTTTATCTTTACTACACAATACAGTATTAATAATAGTATCTGTATTATTATCTGTAGTAATATATGGTATTGCTGAGGAACTTTTTTCCACATGGTGTGGAACTTTTTTCTCGGAACTAGTGTAACTTTTTTCCTCATCTGCTTTTTGGGAAGATGATACTATCTCATTCAGGCGGTCATAGTCGATCGAATACCAGAGCGTCCTATCTGACTTCATACGGTTATGATTGCCGATAATAAGTACACCCATGTCTCTCAGCTTCTTAACAATGTTACGGACAGTTTTACTTGTCCAAAACGGAAACTGCTTCTGCCATTCCTCATAAGTGTTGTACGTCCAATATCTCCCGTCTATCATAACGGAATCCGATTTTGCTTTATTGACTTCAATCCAATAATGGATTTGCTGAAGTAGCATTGCCTCATGAAGTCCGACCGCCAGTGCCACACTCGTTTGGTATGTCATGACAGGTTCGTTTTCAATAAGCTTTGTCATTCTATGGTATCCCCCTTAAATATCATTCTTCGGAATAGTTCATCATCCATGTAATAGTATCTTGCCCCGTAATCATCTTTACCGGAAAACAGCAGCTTGTGTTCTTCCAGTTGCCTGACGGCATCAATGATTTCATCCTCTGAGTAATACGGAACCAGAATCTGAAGTTGGCGGTATGTCAGTCTCAGGCTCTTGTTTCCCCTGAAGTCGTAGTAGATGTATGAGTTACTTCTGTCACCTCTGCTGATTAAATTTTCCATTTTGGAAAGAAGCATAGCACTGGCGACTCCGCACCTGTCAGCCACTCCCTTGTGAACATAGTAAACTATGGTTCTCTGACTCATCAGCTCTTTATCTACTGGAGACAGCTTATTGTCTTTTCTGTAATCCGCAATCGAAACAACTGTACTGCTTTTTCCCACCACAACCACTCCTTTGATGACGATGATATGATACTGTCAATTATACCATACCACTTAATAAATTTTCCAAACGTAATCTTCAATCGGTTCCAGTTCGCCAACCAACGTGACATCATTGACATTCAGGTAAAGTGTCTCATACGTGCCGTCATATCGTCCACGGAACCTGAACTTGAATTCTGTCGTGAAATCGTATGTCTTTCCCTCTGACTCGATAGTCCCGGAAACGATTGCCAAATTGTAGCACAACTGAATCTTCATGTTCTTGTTATTCAATGAACCGCTGAAGATTCCATGAGCCGTCAGATTCTCATTCGCAACGGTACAGAGGAATTCCCTCTTGTCGTCTTCAATCTCAGTTTCGTCTCGAATAAACCACGGATGTATCTCATTGACTGTATAATTGGCGTACGCACCGTCACCGATGTTGTATCTGTCGTATTCAAGTATGCCGTATCCGTTGTTATCAGTTCCTTTCAGAAACTGGATTGACTGATAGTCGAACCACTCTTGATTAATCATCTCTAGCAGTAATGGATTGCGCTTGTATATGTTATCCATTTCGGAACCAATATTTGAATTGTAATCCTTGAAAGTGTACATAATCAAAACCGACTTCTCAGTTTCATCTTCAGGATCGCAGTACTCCATCACTTCAAGCTTGCCAGTTTCCTCAACATGAGGTTCCAGGTATTTTTTCACATCCTCAACGCTTGCGCTTACCGGAATTGCCAGTGCTAGTGATGCAAGTGCAACTGCTAAAAATTTTTTCATTTTGATATCCCCCTTTCTCCTACATTACAGCTTCTGGCGCATCAGGATAACCGCCGTTGCAGTATGTATCCCAGATTTGCTCCATGTCGTCTTTGTCCTCATCGCCGGTGAGCTTGTCATTCAGATAGTCAATAATCTCTTGCCAATTTTCGGGACACATGCTCCCGAAGCTTTCTGCGTCAAATTTTCTCATCTTTCCATTCTCCTATGTATTTTGAAAGTATCAGCGTCACCTTTACAGCAACGCTGATTACTATTATTTTCGATTAAGCACGTCGATTAGTTTTTCCAGCTCTGCGGAACTCAGCGAGTTATTACGGGCTACTAAGTCCAGTTCACTATCATTTCTGAATTCTGCGGCGATTCTCTTGTTATCGGAACACCGTTCATATTCAAGTTCAAGAATGGCATCGACTGTCTTGTGCCCGTGATTGTCGAGTGCCCTGTATTTCTGGATCATTTCCCACTCAGTATCATTTGGAACTTCTGAATCAAACTCTGTGTCTCCGAATTCATCAACGAAGTTCCCACACTTATAAATCTGGCACAGAGCTACAAATAAATCTGCGTTTGGCATCCGACTGCCGCCCTCATATCCGTAAATCGTCTTTGCTTTGGCATCGAATCCCAGATTACTAAGTTCGTTTTCCACCTCTTTCATGGTTAAGCCTGATTTTTCTCTCAGAGCCTTCAACTTGTCACCAAATGCGGTTCCCATTTTGTGCACCTCCTTTCTTATTTATAATACCATTTCATTTTGTCATAGTCAATAATAATCTTCATAACGAAGAAAAAATATTTAAAAAAATCGTTGACATTCTGCATTACGGGGAATATAATACAGGCATGTTCTTCAAAACGAAGAAAGAGAGGTGATAAAGGTTGAACATTTCGAAGAAAATCGGACGTTACGTCAAAGGAAAAGGGCTGAATCTGTCAGAGGTTTGCAGACAAACCGGTCTTAATTATCAGACCATTTATGCAAGTTTGTATGACGAAAATTCAGACAGGGACTTAAGGTGTGAGGAACTGATTCCTCTGTGTGTGTTCCTTAATGTCGATCCCAGAGAGTTTGCCAACGCTGATGAAAAGTGAGGTGATAGTACGGTAGAGCTTATCAAGGCGAATGAGACAGCCACGCAAGATGGCTGGAAGCATGTTTATGTTTTCCTATCAGAAAACAAACTGGTAAAGGTTGGGGTTAGTTCTAATCCTAAGAAGCGATTGAAAAACTTAGAAACCGCATCTGGATACGAAATAGTTGACAGTCTTGTGTTACCAAAGTGCAGCAACAGTTACGAAATAGAAAGCGACATTCATAGATATTTTTCTGGATGTAGAAAAAAGGGAGAATGGTTCGAGGCTGATTTCGATAACGTGGTGAATGTTGCAATGGCAATTTATCAAGATAACTGCAAATTTGATGTGAAAGAAAACAAACTCTCGCCAGAAGATTTGACGGAGTTTTTACGATCATGGAATCCGGACAAAATGTTTGAAGGCGGTTTTAGCAAGCAGTTTATTGAAATGGCCATCGAACTCGGAAAAAAGATGCAAGAGATAAAGTATCTCACCGAATTACTAAATGGTTAAAGAATGATAAAGAGCAGTATAGCGAAAGCTTCTGATAAATATGCAACGCTGAGTCGGCTATGCAGCTGGCTCAGTAGCCACTACGCAGGATACACATTCACAGTGAGGGAGCAAAGTAATGATAGGGGCGATAGCGTTTTTTCTCCTGTTGGCACTCCTGATAATCTTCGCACTTGTGGAGCGGATAATCACGCTGATGCTTCAGGCGGTAAAGCTCAAGAATGAGATTGAGTACCGTAAAGGGCAAATTACAGAGCTGCGAGAACAGGTCAGGCTTTTGAAGGAAGAACAAAAAGTGAAGGAACCTGAAACGGACAAAGAAGTGGAGATATTTCCGATATGAGGATCAAAGCAAGACATAGAAAGATGATTGGCAACATTCTGGAAAGCGCATTCATCGGCATCGGGCTTGTCGGCTGGATGAAAGGAACATGGTTCGACTTCAACATTGCCCAGTCCGTATTCATGAGCCTTGTTGCAACCGGCATGACTTACATGGTCATGGTTGCCTACAAGACAGAAAAAGAGTCCTGAACTTAACAGGGGACTAAGGTCAGGACTCAAGGGAAATTAATACAACTGAATTATACGACATTCGTGGAGAAAATACAAATGAAAAATATTTTCTTAGAGCACATTAGCCTGACGAACTTCAAAGGCGTCAGGAACAAGTCTTTTACATTCACAGATTTTGTTGCTGAAATCTGCGGAGCAAACGCGACAGGCAAGACCACCATATATGATGCGTTTTGGTGGTTGTTATTCGACAAGAATTCCGCAGGCGACAGCAAATTTCTCATTCGGACTCTGGATAAGTCCGGCAATCCCATACACAACACGGAGATAACCGTGGAAGCAAAACTGAATATAGACGGCACTAGCGTTGAACTGAGCAAGACACAGAAAGAGAACTGGGTGAAGAAGCGCGGCGAAACTACAGCAGAGCTGAAAGGTTCCAATAACAGCTTCATGATCAACGGAGTTCCTAAAAAGGCCGGTGAATTCGCCGAGTTTATCAGCTCAATCATCAGTGAGACGGATTTCAAATTCCTCACGAACGTGGACTTTTTCAACGGGCTGAAAACAGAGGATAAGAGGAAGTACCTTCTGAGACTTGCCGGTGATATCACTGATGAGCAGCTTTTATCGGAGAACCCGGAGAAGTGGGAGCCGGTCAAGGATGACATTCTTTCCATTGGCGAAGAGGACAGCAAGGCAAAAGCAAAGAAGACCTTGCAGATGCTCAATACCAGACAGAAGGAGATTCCGGTCAGGATAGATGAGTTATCCATGCAGACAAGTGAAGTTCCGAAACTGGACTACAGTTCCGAACTGAATGACCTGACAGCCAAACTGGCAGATTTGACTTCTGAGCGTGATTCGCTTGCGTTTGATACAACTGAACAGCACGAACATTTAAACCTGTTACAAGGCGAAATGAGCCGCCTGAAAGCAAAGTATGAGGCTGACATAGCTGACGGAAAGAGAGAACTTGTAGATTCCCACAACGGAATGGAACGTGAGCTTCAGTCGATCAATTATCAGATGACTTCTATCCGCGACAGACTGGCATTCGATACGAACAGCCTGAAAACATACAACACCAGGATCAAAGACATGTCGAGGCAGTACAAGGAAGCCAAAGACCGGACACTGGATGAAAACAGCAAGGTATGTAAGTCTTGCGGTCAGATGTTACCGGCAGGCAGAGTCGAACTTCTGGTGATGGAGTTTAGCAAACGGAAACAGGCCGACATGAAAGCTATATCGGATCAGGGCAACGCAGTCAAGGCTCAGATTGATAAGATTAATGCTGAGATGGCCGAAAACAATCAGAAGCTTGCAGCGCTCACAAACCGTCAGCAGGAAGTGTCAACCAGACTCGCAGAGTTTGAAAAGCAGATTGTTGAGTATGACTCCAATGTGGTTCCGTTCACACAGACTCAGGATTACACAAAGATTGTGAACGAGATGACGGCTATTAGAAGCGATATCGAAGCAATCCAGAAGTCAGAAGAATCTATCAAGCCGATTGAGGATGAAATCGAAAAAGTTAAAGCTGAGATGAGCGAGATTCACCGGAAACAGGCAGAAGCACAGGGCATTCAGAACGTCAACGTCTCTATCAACGCCCGGATAGCTGAACTCGAAGCCGAGCAGGTGAACATAGGTCAGCAGATTGCATTCACGGAACAGAAGTTGATGCTCCTTGAAGACTTCTCAGTCATGAAGTCAAACAGGCTGACGGAATCCGTGAATAAGAAGTTCGAGCTTGCAAGGTTTGAACTGTTTGAACGCCAGATAAACGGCGGTATCCGTCCTATCTGTGAGATGTCCTATGGCGGTGTCAGATATGGCAGCCTGAACACCGGGCACAGGATCACTGTAGGTTTGGATGTAATCAAGACCTTCCAGAGGCATTTCGGAATCAAGGCTCCGATATTTATCGACAATGCGGAGTGCCTGTCCAGTGACAATCAGCCGCACATGGATTGTCAGATGATTATGCTCAAAGTCACAGATGACCCGGAACTGAAGGTGGTTGCATGACACTGAGAGAGTTTTGTCAGGAATGGAAATCCCACAGGATTTTCGTCGGGGCAAATACAAGTTTCTTTATGATAGGAACAGGTGACTTCATCCTGTCGATTCCAGAGATGGAACCATACATGGATAAAGAGGTTGTCAGTACACACAAGAGATACGACAAAGCCGGTATTAACTGCATCGTCAACATGGACGGCGCGGCGAAATACTGGGACTTGAAAGAATGGGAGAATGACTTCAAGGACAAACCTGATGAGTTTCAGAAATACCTTGCAGGCCTGTCAAAGACGCTCAAACCAGATCATGAGCGAAAGAGGAAAAAGAGATGACTGTTGAAACAGGCTTTTATACATATGAGAACTGCTATCCGATTATGACGAAGTACGAAATGGGCGGCGGTTTGGCTATCCAGATTTGGAACGATGAGGACGGCGCGATCCTGAGTCTTACGAAAAACTTACCTGATATCGGTATCCCACCGGAGCACGACGAACAGTATGTTGATGTCAATGGCTTTACAGACGCTATGGGACTCATTGAGAAATACAAGCTTGGAGTTCCCACTGGAATATCCGGTATATCAGGATTCTGCCGGTATCCGCTGGTCAAGTTCGACTTACACAGACTCGCGGAACTTCAGGAAAAGAAGGGAGCGGAATGATCACAACAGGCAGCTTGAGTGAAGCCAGAAAAGCATGGATGGAAGCCGATGTGAATCACACTGACAACGGCACATGCATACAGTGCGGTGATTGTTGCGGCAGTCTCTTACCGCTGAATGATGACGAAATCAAACGGATTAAAAAGTTCGTCAGGGACAACAACGTCAAACCTTGCAGGCATACAACGCTGATGCCTGGAACCACATTCGACCTGACATGCCCGTTCCTTGACGAAGCAAAGAAGGATAAGAAGTGCCGAATATACAAGGTCAGGCCGCTTATCTGCAGGTTATACAAGTGTGACTGGAACACAGACAAGGTAGCTGAGAAAGCTTTCTGGAAAACGAAACACGACATAGTAGATATGTGGGAGGTGTTTGTCAGAAATGATTAAAATTTGGGGCGAAGGAGAATGCGAGATTCAAGGCAGTGTCAGAGAAGTATTGGCACAGTCAGCCGTACTTGTTGGTGCTGTAAAAAAGATGCTTATTGACGAAGGGATGAGCGCAGAAAGCGCAGAGAAGATTGTCATGTTCCATGTAAATCTCGGAATGAAATCACCGAAAGAGCTTAACGACATTTACAACGCGCTCAAGGACGTTTTCGGGGCTCTTCAATCGTGAGGTGGACAGATGATTAGAGTAGAACATGGCGATGTTCAAATCAAAGGCAACATGTCACAAATTATGACAGATGTGTCAGTTATGATTAAATCCGTCAGGGATACGTTTGTCAGTGAAAGTGGTATGAGAGAAGAGCTTGCAGATGTTCTGATTAAGCACTGCGTGAAGCTTGGATTAGCAACGGAAGAGGAAGTCATGAAAACTGCTGAAGCTGTTGAGAAGGGATGGGTGCAACCCGGAATGGAACTCCTCAAAGCTCTTGCGAATAACTTCTAACTGAGAGGTGGATAAGGATGATTAAATGTGAAAACGGAGCTGTACGGATTGAAGGTAGCAGCATACAGGTATATGGCGACTATGCATGTATTGTGCATTCTCTTAAAGCGGTGCTGATGGACACTGTTGGAATGTCAGAAGACAAAGCGAAGGAAAGAATCAAGGACTTGACTGAGGACGGGTTGAAAACAGAGGCAGAACTCGCAGCAGAGGCTCGCAAGGACAGAGAAAACAGGTCTCCGAAAATCTCTGATGCAGACAAGGAACTGCTCAAGAGGCTTTTTGGAATTGACTGATTACTGGGGTGGACAGATGATCAAGTGTAAAAAAGGAATCGTCAAAATCAAGGGAGACGAACTGGCCGATGTTTTAGCCGAATTCACGGCGATTGTTCACGGATTAAAGGACATGCTTGTCAACGTGCATAAGCACCCGGAGGATGAAACAGACAAGCTGCTCGAAACGTGCTTTAAGCTCGGACTGGAATCGGCAGAAAAAATCAAGGCCGAGAAAGAAGAAGTAAGCGAAACGGATTAACCAGGGTTCCGCACCGGTACGCGATATGAAAGCGTACCGGGTACTACGATAATCGTTTGGCAAATGCAAAAGGAGAGCGTTTACCATGAAAAATATATATAACAGCAAAATCTATGACCGAATAGCCGTGAAACTGGTTGAACTGAGAAAAGAAAAAGGCATTTCTCAGAAGGAAGCAGCTATTCAGATTGGGATTTCTACAGGTTCGTTGTCATATTACGAATGTGGTCAGCGCGTTCCAAACATAGACGTCTTGTTTACACTTTGCAGATATTACGGCGTGAGTCTCGATTACATGGTTGGCTTCTCCGGTGTCAAAAAACCTGCAAGAGATTACGATGATGCAAGCAACGCTTATGAGATTGGATTCTCTAGCGATGCCATTAACGAATTCTATAATTCGCCGAAGCTTGTCCTGTTTTTGAACAGGTTTATTAAATCCAAAAGTTTCCAATTCATCAAAGATTATATTCTTTGCGAAGAAGAGAAACGCAAAGATGGCAGTTTAAAAGTGATAACCAAACTTATGCAACTGTTGGTTGACGTAAATCAGTCAGCAGTATTCACGGGCGAAACCGAATAACGGCCAACGGGAGGATTTTTTTATGAATGAAGTAGCAACGCAGAGTAACCAATTCAGTTTGTCACTTCAGACTGAACTGGAAAACACAAGAGGGGCTTTACCGGATAACTTCAATATACAGAGATTTGTAACTAATTCGGTTGCCCTTCTTAACGGGAATGAGTCATTGATTAAATTTTACAACCAGTATGGCGCAGCACAGATAAAGGCCGGACTTCTGAGGGGAGCATACCTCGGACTGGATGCGCTTAATCAGGAAATGTATCTTGTGCCATACGGATCAACGCTTCAATTCATGACCGGATACCGGGGCATGGTAAAAATGGCGTTGAAGTATTCACAGAGGCCGATTGCAAACATCTATGCAAAGGAATTGCATGAGGGTGATGAGTATGAAGAAGTCATTGAAGATGGAGTAATTAAGCCTAAACCTGTCCTGAACTTTAGCAACCGCGACAATCCGATAGTCGGTGTGTTTGCGGTCTGCCGGTTTGAAGATGGTGAAGTGCTGACAGAGGTCATGACCAGAAAGGAAATTGAGAAGTGCAAGGCACAGAGTAAAGCGAAAAACTCCCCCGCATGGAATCAGTTCTTCGGTGAGATGGCAAGGAAAACCGTTCTCAGGAGGCTCTGTAAAAACATCAGCATTGACATGGATGTGCAGACCAGAGAGGCATTCAATACTGGAACTGAGATTGAGACAGACCCGTATGAGCAGTCTAAAAAGGACATTGCAGAACAGTCAGTGTCTCAGGATTTTTTGATTGAAGGTGATGAACAGTTATGAGCAAAGTACACGGCAACGCCAGAGGCGAACAGAGGATGCAGGAGCGCAGAGCAAAGCTTTATGCACTGTTCGATTCTGGCAAGCTGATTGATGAAGCTACGGCAATTACCGGATTAAGCCGTCAGACAGTCAAGGAACGGTTTGAGGATTGGCAGTTGGAGAAGATTAAGGGCAGACAGGCAGAAGCCGTCAAAGAGCCTGTGGAGAAGCCTAGACGATTCTGCTGTAGCGGTGCGGTATTCAGTCACAGCACAAACAAGAAATCAATTTGGATGGATTGAGGATGACGATCAAAACTGTTGGTTCCGGTTCATCCGGTAACTGTTACGTAATCGAAACAACTGACGGGGAATCACTTCTGATTGAGTGCGGAATACATGCACGGGAAATGCTCAAGGCTGTGAACTTCAATGTAATGCATATAGCCGGGTGCATCGTCTCGCATGAGCATAAAGACCATCTGGCATATTTCCGTGAATATCAGAAGTACGGATTCCCGATATACATGTCAGAACAGGCACGGAAAGATGATTTAATCATCCCAATGAAACGGATGCGGTTTACACATGTCGGATGCTTCGATGTGTTGCCTTTTCAGGTTCCGCACAACGGCACTGAGTGTGACGGATTCCTGATTAAACATAAGTCATTCGGTCAGCTTGTGTACATAACTGATGCAGAGCTATTACCGTTTGACATGTCAAAACTGGATGTAAAGCACCTGCTGATTGAGTGCAATTACAAAGCTGAATACGTGGACAAAGAAGCCGAAAATGCAAGTCACGTTTACCTCGGACACATGGAAATCGAGACGTGCAAAACGGCAATCCGCAACATGTATGGAAGCTTAAAATCCATCGGATTGATACATCTTTCCAGTGATAATGCAGACCGCAAAGAGTTCCAAAAAGAGATTCAGGAATGTTTCCCGGACGCTTATGTCTGGGTTGCAGATACAAACAAAATAGTAAGATTGGAGGACTAAGTATGAAGGTTACAAGAAAAATTCTCATTGATGAAATTGCAGAAAATACCGGCATTTCCAAACCGAAGGTCAAGGAAGTCCTTGAGTGCTTCTCCGGCCTGATCATTACCCATCTGACGAAAAGAGACACGATGGAGATTGATGGCATCGGTATTTTCAAGACCAGTAAAACGTCAGCCAGAACCGGCAGAAATCCGGTCACTAAAGAGCCGCTTGAAATCCCGGCAAGGATGGCTCCGAAGTTCAAGTTTGCCAAATGGATCAAAGACGCAGTTGCCGAGATGGAGGTGATTGACGAGTGAACAGTGCAATTCTTATCGGACGGTTTACTGATGATCCGAACGTGAATACAAGCAATGGCGGCACAGTAGTTGCGAGGTTCAGGCTTGCCGTTGATCGTAACTTCAAAGATGCGAGTGGCAACTATGGAGCTGACTTCATAAGCTGCATCGTATTCGGAAAGACAGCCGAATTTGTTCAGAACTATTTTCATAAAGGGATGAAAGCCGCCGTAACTGGACGGATTCAGACCGGCGACTACACAAACCGTGATGGTGTCAAGGTTTACACAACCGATGTGGTTTGCAACAGCGTTGAGTTTGTAGAGAAAAGAGAAACAAATCAGCAGTATCAGCCGCAGGCACAGGCACAGACCCAGTATCAGTATCAGGCACAGCCTCAGATGGCTCCTAACGCACAGGCAGCCCCTCAGAACGGTTTTAACGGCGTGCCACAGGGAAATTATCAACCACAATTCCAGAACCCGTCACATGGCGGCTACGTGCCTCAGAATGGCGGTCAGCCGATGACAGCGCAGCAGGCAGAACAGCAACAGCCGTTGCCGGGATGGATGACTGTTTCGGGCGACACGCCTGAACTCCCGTTCAACTAAGAGGTGACTTACTGTGAGGGGTGAGAGAGAGAAACTTCCGTCAGAAGCCCTGCAAGACTTCCTCACATGGATGAAAGCCTGCCAGGATGAGTACGAAGCCTCGAAAGCCATTGTGCAAGAGGAAGAATCTAAGCATCAGGACTTCTGGCACGCACTTGAACTTGAGCCGAAAGCTGAGAAGCGGTCACGGATCGCAACAGTGATCCACAACAGCCGTGTCAGACGCCGAGAGGCAAAAGACAAGATGCAGATGCTCGAAAGAGTTGTTTTATTCGCGCGGAAAGAGCAGACAAAACTGCTCTTCCGTGAGTTGAAAAAGCTGATAAAGGAACAGGCCGCAGAGGAAGCCAGAATCTACGGCGAACGTGAGTACAAACCACGGACGGATGCACTGACAGGAGGTGTTCAGGACGGCGCGAATCCTTCTTGAGGACGTCAACAACAAGCCGGGTAAACACAATCTGAAAAATCAGTTCTGGACAGATAACGGGATTGAGGTTATCAGACAGAGGTTGCCTGTTGGCGACTATGTGTTGGCGAATGACAAAATTCAGGATGTTTTCCAGAGGAAGGAAAAGCGCGGCATCCCAGTGAAGATGATGGACTTGCTCGGAACTTATTCCGTAGCGGTAGACTCAAAAAACTCTATACAGGAACTCGTTGGCGACATATGCGGCAAGCAGCATGAGCGGTTCCGTGATGAGTGCATCCTTGCACAGAACAACGGAATCAAGCTGATTGTGCTTGTCGAGAATGAAGACGGCATAACTGATCTGCATGAGCTTCACAGGTGGACGAATCCCAGGTTGTGGATACGGAGAGGTGGGAAACAGCTTTATCCGCAGGCCACCAGAGGAATCACAGTACAGAAGGCCAGTATAACGATGGAAAAGAAGTACGGTGTGAAGTTCCTGTTCTGTAGGCCAGAGGAATCTGCAAGCGTGATTTTATCATTGTTGGAGGGTTCCGATGGCTGAGAGAAGAATGTTTTCAAAAATCATAATCGACAGTGACTCATTTCTGGATATGCCACTGAGTACACAGGCACTCTATTTCCATTTGGGAATGAGGGCAGATGATGAAGGATTCGTCAATAATCCAAAAAAGATTCTGAGAATGGTCAATGCATCTGAGGATGACTTGAAGGTACTTATCACAAAGCAGTTCATCATCCCGTTCGATAGCGGCGTGGTAGTGATAAGGCATTGGCGAATACACAATTACATACAGAGTGACAGGCGAAAAGACACGATGTATGTAGAAGAGAAAATGCAACTCTTACTTAGTGATTCAGGCACTTATGAGCTTGAACCAGAGCCATGTATACAGAATGGATACAAGATGGATACAAGTTGTATCCAAACCGTATCCAAAATGGATACAGAATGTATACAAGATGGATACATAGGTAAGGATAGTATAGATAAGAATAGCATAGAAGAGCCAAAAGAAGAAAAAGCAAAGAGAGAAAAAAGCGAAGCGAAGCAAGCGGCTAACCTTCTCTTTGAGAAGATGTGGAAGCTCTATCCGGTTAAGCGTGGCAAAGGCTCTGTCAGTGATACCGCAAAGCTTAGACTGCTTAAAGTCGGTGAAGAACAGTTAAGGAAGAGTATCCAAAGATACCTTGATGAAAACGAGAGACTTAGAGTTTCTGGAAAGTTCTGTCCTGAATTTGTGAATGGCAGTACATTCTTTAACTCTCGCTATATTGACTATCTTGACGAAAACTATCTTACTAACGACCACGCAGACATTCAGGATGATGATTCTGATGTCAGTGATGATTCTCCGTTCGGTGACTGGCAATGACCAGCGACAATGCGATACTCGACAAGACAGAGATTGCTAAAGCCATTCAGGTGATGAAGCCGCAAGGTCAGCTCTTTGAATGCCGAGTTATCTATAGCAGCAAACAGATGTACAGCGGATACTTCAGGTCTGCTGAAACGCTGTGGAAAGCCTTTGACGGTATACCGGACTTTGCTGACTGCAATGTCTACATAACACTTAATGCGCTGAATGACCAATGCTACAACAGATTGCAGCACGACAGGTTCAAAAAGAATGCCGACGCGACTACCAGTGATAATGATGTCATTGGTTATGACTGGCTTCTGATTGACCTTGACCCAAAGAGGCCAACAAAGACTTCATCTTCACAGGAACAGATTGAGAAAGCTTATCAGCTATGTGGGAAAATATGGCACTTCCTCCAGACTATCGGATTTGAAAAACCGATAATCGCATTCTCAGGGAATGGCTATCACCTTCTGTACAGGATCCATATGGCGAACAACGATGACAATAAAAAGCTTTTGGAGATGTGTCTGAAGACTTTGAACATGATGTTCTCTGACAACGTGATTGATGTCGATATGAAGAACTTCAATCCGAGCCGGGTATGTAAGCTGTACGGAACCAGAGCACAAAAGGGAACTGACAGTGTAAATGCTAGACACAGGATGTCAAGGATTCAGTGGTTCCCAGAAGAGATAATCAGCACTGACAGGAAATACCTTGAAAAGCTTGCATCGTACTATCCAAAGGATGAGAAGCCGCAGAGGTATAACAACTACAGGCCGAGTGAATTCAACCTTCAGTCATGGCTTGACAAGTACGGGATTGAATATAACGCCGTGGGATTCACCGGCGGGACAAAGTACATACTTGAACACTGTCCATTCGATGCAAACCACAAGGGCAAGGATGCAGTGATATTCCAGAGCGCATCCGGTGCTATAGGGTTCAACTGTTTTCACAACTCATGCTCAGACAAGAAATGGCGAGATGTCAGACTGTTATTCGAGCCCGATGCATACGAAAAGCGTCAGCAGGAATATGAAAAGCGGATTTACTCAAAGGCAAGAGTTCAGGAAGTCAAGCACATAAAAGCCAAAGATGGCGAACCGGTATTTTATACCGCGCTTGATATCTTCAACCTGCCGAAAGAGGAAGAACGTTTTATCAGGACGGGGACAACTGAGATTGACCAGAAGATGAGAGGTCTGAAGCTGGGTGCTGTATCCGTAATGTCTGGACTGAGAGCATCAGCCAAAAGTACATGGATTTCCGGTTTGTGCCTTGAATGCATCCAAAACTCCAACAAAGTAGGTGTGTATTCCGGTGAGTTATCGCCCCGGAACTTTATGAGATGGATGAACCTTCAGGCAGCTGGTAAAGCCCATGCACAGGCGACTCAGTATGAGAATTACTACAATGTCAGCGCAAACGATCAGAAGCTCATAGCTGAATGGATGGGAGATAACTTACATCTGTACAACAATGAGTACGGGAATGATTATCAGGCAGTACGTGAACAGTTCCAGAAGAAGATTGAACAGGACAAGCTTGAGCTGCTGATTCTGGACAACCTGATGGCATTCAATATCACATCACTGTCAGATAACAAGTATGAGGCTCAGACAGCTTTTGTATGGTCACTGCATGAGCTTGCGGAGAAGATGGGCGTACACATTCTGTTTGTGGCACATCCCCGTAAAGCGATGGGATTCCTGAGACTGGATGACATTTCAGGAACTGCCGATTTGGGAAACGCAGTAGATAACGCATTCATAATACATAGGGTAAACAATGACTTCATAAGATTGTCAAAACAGATGTTCGGATGGAAGGATGATAAGCCAATTTATCGGGCGACAAACGCCATAGAGATAGCCAAAGACCGCGACGGCGGCAATCAGGATGTATTTATCCCTCTGTACTATGAAAAGGAGTCTAAGAGGCTCAGAAATGATCCTACGGAAAACAAGATTTATGGTTGGGATAAGTCAGATGGTTTTGTACCAGTGCAATACGATGACGATCCTGTATTCGATTGAGGAATCGAAATGCCACAGATTAACGAGGAACGACGGAAATTCGAGTCGTCTTTCCTGAATGACTTCTGGAGTTTCAGAAAAGAGCACTATGAGCCGGTAGACACTGATGAGTATTGGTCAACGGTCACGAAGAAAATCGACGAGATAGCCGCAAAGTACAAGCTTGACAAATACGTTCAGGAAATACTGCTTGTAGTCGTGAATGATCTGGAACTCCGAGCCAGACAGAAGACGGGCGAGAACACGAAACGGTTCACAACGATCAACCTGTTGAACCGTTGGAGAAGAGAACAAGGGTTGCCCCCGGTGGAGGTCAAGAAAGTATGAACCGGGCAGAGAGAAGGAGACAGGCAAAGCAGGTTGCCAGAGGCGAGATAACAACGACATACGCGCCGTCGATGGGGCTTGTCGGAAGCTATTACAACAGGTTCACGGGCAAGAAGTTCACCAACGTGAATGATTATCTTGACGACATGGAGAGCGTAATCGCAAAACAGGCCAGTGAGGTGACAGCCGGTATGCTGTGGGACACGGAGAACTACATAGCTGCCGCGAACATCATCATCATGCTCCATGCGGTCAATCTTGCCGTCGGGAACCTGAAAACAGTACAGAAGTCATTCCAGAAGATTATGAACTGCTACAACGCCGCATCGGACTATGTGGATAAAGTCGGAATCCGTGAGGCTTATGAGGACTTGCACAAGAATTACGGACTTGAATTCGAGTTTGCTGATTGCGACATAAACCAGATTTGGAACGATGAGGAAATCAAGAAGCGGTTACAGTTCAGACTGGATGATTTGGATAAGGCGAAGAAGAAATAACGCTCAGACGTTCAGAGAAGCCGTGAGACGGTTTTTAAACGCATAGACTATAAAGTTATCGGCTAACAGGTCAGGAACCGCTAGAAAGCCTCTCTGTGCGTCTGGTGACATTTCGTGAGGATAGCTATGACTTATAACGAAGCAGAAAAGATTTGCAATTACCGGATTCAGTATTGTGCGAACCTGTACGGTGCAAAGTGGCGTGAGGAGAATGATTTCCTGAATGCCTGCGGTAGCGCATTGGCAGAGGTTCAGAAGCAGAAAACGGCACTCTTTCCGGAAGACATTGAGCTGATAATTCGCATGTCAAAGACATATTACGAAACCGATATGGCACCGGAACAGAAGAAACAGGTCGATAACCTGGTTGAAGTATTGGAGGTGATGCTTAGTGAGAGTAACGCTGACGGAGATGCACTCGATTCAGGATGCGATACGGACGATGTACATGTCGAAACGGACGTGGACACCGAAGCTTGAACAGGAGATAGAACTTGCCGTTGGATACAGTACGGACAGAAGAGGGAAACCGCATCGTGGAATCGTAACGCCGGGAGAATTGAGATACCATCCTTCAGACACTGACGAACAGTTCATGGACATGATTACAAAGCTGTTCAAGTGGGGTCAGAAGCACACAACGATGCTCAGATTCATTGACCTGTCAGTCATTGTGGAAGGGCTTCACAGGGGTGCTACAGATGACTTTGACAGCCACGCAAAACGACTTGAAAACCGGATTATCCGGTCAAGTACAAGGCTTGCAGATTACTCACCTGATGAGATGTCAGACTGGTATAAAGGAAAGATAATTCCGACTGATTTAGCACTCGGATACATGGGAATCAAAGCGCCGGAAACACTTGAACATGACGGAAAAACATATGTCAGAACCGGCGGCGGCTATGTGCTTGAAGGGTTGGAAAACAACAGGGATGTCAAGCGTGGACTGTACACACTGGCATTGCCGATGACCTTCACATTCAAGGTGAATCTTGTCGAACTGGCACACATTTACCGTGAACGTGGCATGAAAGAACACGGTGCAAACGGGACTGCCGCCCCGGAGTTACAAGAGATGATTGAATCCCTTATGGATCAGCTTGAATCGTGGTATCCGATGCTGACTAGGGAGTATTTGTTGGGGATTTGTAACTGATGAGCAAGAGGAAATACACACAGGGTAAACAGATAGAGACAATGTGTGATTTTGCAAAATCAGAATCAAAATTCTTCATTGTTCACTTTGGAAACAAGCCTTGCACAAAGCACAGAGCGTTTTTAATATCGTGGCAATATCAGTTGTTGGAACGGTTCATTAAAAACGGCAGAGTGTTTGAGGCAAAGGCTATCGAAAGAAAGGATTAACGCTATCCCGGTGAAACCGGGTTGTGTGCAGATGCAATAGCACATGTAAAATTTCGAATTTTGATTCTAGGAATAGTCTGAGGAGTTACCACATTCACAGGATATGTGTAGTGTGGTGCGTTGAAAATATGTTGGTTCTCAACAGGAATCAGTAGTTTTGTAGCTTGCTATTTGGCAAAGGATATTGACGAAATAATATACACTCACGTTCCAAATCAGCATCCAGATAGCTTGCGTTTCTTGAATGATTGCGAGGCCATTCTCGGCAGAAAAATAACCGTTTTGCAATCTGAAAGATACAAAGATGTTGATGATGTGATTATGCGAACAAGATGTATAAGTACACCGTTTGGAGCACCATGCACAAGATTTCTGAAAAGAGATGTTAGAAAAAAGTGGGAATCTGAGAATCCAGATCATCACATTTATGTATGGGGATTTGATTGCAACGAAGTTTCCAGAGCGAAAAGAGTTGAAAAATCAATGCCTGATTATGAACATGAGTTTCCGCTGATAGAGCAAAATATCTCGAAAGAAGATGCTCACGGCATTGCCGAAAGGATTGGTTTGAAACGTCCGGTTATGTATGACATGGGATACTCAAACAATAACTGCATAGGATGTGTCAAAGGTGGAATGGGATACTGGAACAAAATCAGGATTGACTTTCCTGAAGTTTTTGAAAGACGGGCAAGACAAGAACGTGAAATTAATCATAGCTGCATTAATGGGGTGTTCCTTGACGAACTCGATCCGAACAAAGGAAACATGAAACAAGAGGTGATTGAAGAATGTGGAATCTTTTGTCAACTCGCATTAATGGATTAAGAGAGGATGAACGCTAAACACCGGGTATACCCGGTTTAAAAGGAATCAGAACCCTTTTTGTAAAATTTGATGAATGGTTGACAGCGATTGAGAGGTTCGCCATCTCAGGATGAACAGACTAACGGTCAGCGGTAATAACTTCCCTCTCATACATGCCAGATTGAGTAATAATCCGCACTACTCAGTGATGCGTAGTGTGGTGCGTGAATCTAAAGGAACAGGTCAAGCCATTTCTCGAATTTTTGAGAGATAGGTTTAGATCAAAGATAACACCGGAAAATTACTTTTTGTCGTATTCTGGTGGGAAAGATAGCCACTTCCTGTTCTGGTACATCAGAGAGTATTTGCAGGACGACAGAATACAGATAGTCGGAGTGAATACCTCATTTGAGATTCCAGAAATCAGGGACAGGATAACACGGAACAGCGACATAGTTCTGCGTCCGTCAATGAACAGATGGGAAATCAAAGAGAAGTACGGAATCCCATGCTATTCAAAGCTTCAGGATGAGTACATCTACAGATACCAGAATGGAAGCAGAACCGAAAATACAATGAATGCAATTCTCGGAAAGAACGCGATATTCAACCTGAACAAGAGTGCAAGAGAAAAGCTTCTGTCAGGCAAGCTTCACAGAGTTTCAAACAAGTGCTGCTATTACAATAAAGAACTTCCAATGATGCGATATGCAAAGGAAACAGGCAGAAAAGCAATCATAGGTGTCAGGCAATCGGAAAGCATAACAAGAAAAGCTCAGTACAATTCATGTATGAAAAAGGACGGCAACTTCACGCCGATATATGACTTTTCGGATTTACTGATCGACAGCATTTATGAAGCCTATGAGATTGAGATTCCAAAGTGTTACACATATGTAACAAGGACAGGCTGCGCCGGTTGCCCGTATGGAAGGAACTGTGAAACGGAACTTGCATTGATACCGGAATTGCAGAGAAAAGCGGCAATCAAATACTTTGAGGAATCATACATTGCAAAAGGAATTGAGTACAGAAATATACAAAATGTACTTATTCCGTGAAGGAAGGTGACAGTGTGGAAGAAAAGATGTTTATTACTGAAGATGGAGTTGTGATCCCGTTGAATCGCAACACCGATTTAAACCGCATCGCCACAGCCATTGAAAAGCTTGTATCCCTGTTAGAAAAAGAAATCGAATACTGGGAAGAAGTTGACGAAGACGATGAGGAAATCGAAGGGCAGATGGAGCTAGAATTTGAGGAGCACAGTCAGCCGAAGCCATCTTCATTTAGTCTGATTGAAGAGAGTTCAAGGCAGATTGATAGGATGCTCAAGAGGGTAAAATGAAAAAGATAGACCTCATGCATAAGCTTTTTGGAGAAGTTCCAGACAGGAAGTGCAAGGACTGTCAGCACCTGGTCAGCTATACAGCTAACCGGAAATGGTACAAGTGCGAGTGTTACGGAAATTCAGGAAGTGAAGCGTCAGACTGGCGATTGAAGTACACAGCTTGTGGATTGATTGACAAAAGTGAAGTTGACATGAATCCGGTTATCTCGATATGGAGATTGCACAATCGACCGGAGAACCAACAGATTGAAGGACAGGTGAGTTTGTTTGATAACTGCTGAAATGATACAGAACACTATCAATCAGGTCAGCAAAGCGTGTGACCATATCGGGAGATTCACTGTGTGCTGTTCACAGGAAATCGAACCTATTCTGAGGCAGGAATTTCCAGACATTGAAGTTGTCGTGTTTCCGAAAAACTCAGGTGTAGATGATAAGGTATTTCTAATCAGGCATAGAGACAAGGCAGGTGAGTTTGTTTGATGACTAAAGACCAACATAAGGAATTGGTGAAAGACTTATGTGAGTACATAACTGAAAATGCTCTAAAGTTCAACTTTCTCGAATATGACGACTTGACGGAAGATTGTCGCTACTATGTGGTGATAAAGAAGCAAAGAATACCGAGTGAAAACCGGTTCATTCTGGACAAGTTCAAGGACGCAGAGAAAGAAGATGCTCCTGCAAATTGCGCTGAGTGCTTTTGGTTTGCAGTTTGCTATGCAAGTTATCGGGACGACGATTCCGGAAGATATAGACCGACTATTGGTTGTCCTATTTATCGAGTCAATTTTGAAAGTCTGCACTATATGTTGGAACGGTTAGAAGAAAAAGTAATCAAGGAAATGTCATATGAACAGAGCAATAGGAATAACGATAATAGCACTACTGTTAATCCTGATCGCGACAGGCAGACTGAATGAATCGGATACCACGGTTCCAGAATCATCCGGTACGAAGTGGACGGGAAAGCAGGAACTTGAACAGGCAACGGGTGAACAGAAAAGCATAGCGATTCCCGGACAGTCTGAGATGTACATGAATGCCGGTCAGACACATCAGAGAGTGAATATCTACAATCCAGAAGAGAATGATTGCTCAATGATATTCACACTTGAAGTCAACGACGAAGTTCTTTGGAAATCCGGTGAATGCTATCCTGGATTTGGATTCTATGAAATCGACCTGTCAAGGTCACTTGAAGCCGGTCAATATTCAGCAAACCTTGTGCATGAGTGCTACAGGGACGGAACTCAGTTGAACACAGCAAATGTCAGCTTTAGCCTGATAGTAGTCTGACAATCAAAATTCAAAAGGAAGGAAACGGAACCATGAAAAAATCTATTATTTGTGCTTTACTCGCAACGGCAATCTGCACGGTAACTAATGCATCTGAATTTACTTCACTTGAAACGAGTACGCAGCAGTCAACAGTAACCTACTCCGCACCTTCGGAGTACATGATTCTGATACCGGAAACAATCACGGCTGACGGATCGAGACATAAGTTTGTCGCCTCTAAGATGGATTTGCGTGACGGTGAGCATGTTGAGATTTCCGCTTCCATGTCCGATGAGGACGGCGGTATTCAGATGTTCACGAACTCCGGTAAGTGGATGCTTGCAAAGTTCCATCTGGCCAACGGCGACTATCGTAGAGGCAATGTCATCAGCGTGTTTGAAAACGGCATGACTGAGAGCCTTGAGGAGTTCTACATCACGGCAGAGCAGACCGAAGGAGCAGGTGATTATTACGGGACGATATCCTTTGATATCAGCCTTGTGAGGGATTGAGCATGAGAGAATACATCAAAATCGAAACGCCGTTTAATCGGTGCACAGACGGTAACAAGAAACTGATTGAAGGATCGTGGAGAAATCCTACGGTCGAGTACCTTGCTGATAACGAGTGGATTTGTACGGAGAAGGTGGACGGCTGCCTGTTGGGAAAAACAAAGCTTATGCTTGCTGACGGCGGGACGATTACGATAGGAGAAGTCGTAAGGAAAAAATTGCCTGTCGAGATTCTCGGAATGCAAGATGGAAAAGTTGTGCCCACAAAAGTTTCGGCTTGGCACGACAACGGCATAACAGATGAGTGGTATAAGTTCATGATAAACAGAAGGGGGATGGGGACGAAAGGAAATACATACTTTACATTAACGTGCACAGGCAACCACAAGCTGTTCATAGATGGTGAGTGGAAAGAAGCAAAAGACATAAAAATCGGGGATAATGTAGCGTTCTTGAGGGAAAAACAACAGCTTACATGGATTCAAGAGCAAATCATCACGGGGTTGGTTTTGGGTGACGGGAGTATTGGAAATCATGGACGAAGCATAGAGTTTTCGCACCTGTCAAGCAAAAGCCAATACATTGAATGGCTTTTAAAAATGCTGGGCAACATGGCTGGCAATCCGCAGAAAATCAGAACAAGTGGATACGGGAGTGAAATTCTTCCCGCAAGGACAATAAGTTGTTATGGAATAAAGGAATATGCGGAAAAGTTTATCTCCGATGGAAAGAAAATCATCCCGAAAGATATTGAATTAAGCCCTATTTCACTTGCCGTTTTCTTTATGGACGACGGATCGTTAGTTCGTGGCCCCGGTCAGGAAGATAGATGTGCTTTCGCAATGAATGATTACGACGAACAGTCTGTAGACAATTTCATTAATGCATTGGAAACTCAGATGCATATAAAAGCGGTCAAATTCAACTCAAAAGGTTGGAACATCAGGTTGCTTGCTAGAGAATTTGAGAAATTAGAGATGATTGTGTCTCCTTATATTTGCGAATGTATGCAGTATAAGTTATCTCCAAAATTCAGAGGGCATTGCATTGAGTTGGAAGAAAAAGAGTTATACCAGACTATTAATACAACGTTTAGCAATCAGGTAATCGGTATAGAAATAATAAACGAAAAACACAGAAGGTACGATATCACAACCGGCACACACAATTACTTTGCGAACGGTGTATTGGTGCATAACTGCAATGTGTCAGTAGAGTGGGACGGACACTCAGTGTCATTCCACGGCAGAACCGAAAAAGCTCAGTTGCCGGTACATCTCCTGAACAAGCTGACGGAACTGTTTTCTGGTGAAATCAACGAGGAACTGTTTGAACAGAAATTCGGTGATACGCATGTCATTCTGTATGGTGAAGGGTACGGAGCCAAAATCCAGAAGGGCGGCGGTCTGTACAGCGATGAGCCGAACTTCATCCTGTTTGACGTTCTTATCGGTGATACCTGGTTAAAACGTGAGTCAGTTGAAGACATCGCAAAGACATTCGGGATCGAAGCAGTGCCGGTCATTCTTACCGGAACACTTCAGGATGCCATAGACTTTGTGAAAACGAAGCCCATGTCAAGGATTGGCAAGTGTGAAGCACCGATGGAAGGTCTTGTATGCAGACCGGCAGTCGAACTGTTTGACAGACTCGGAAAGAGAGTGATTGTCAAGGTCAAGGCACGGGACTTTGAATAACAGATAACCAACTGCGTGAGAGGTATCAATAATTGCGGTATTTCTCACGCGGGGATAAGCAGCAGTCAAAAGTAAATGCTGATAAAATCAGAAAACAAAGGGATTTGTCGATTATGTCATGGACAAAACTACCACCGATTAAGCCAACGATGCACGGATGCTTTCATGCACCGATGCAACAAGAACTTGAAATGGATGAGATTATCGCAGTCGGATTCGGTGATGCTCATGTGGAGAAGGACGGCGAAATCGTCTACAGAGAGCCAACAGACTGTGATATTGAACTGGTCGAAGGTGACGAAGTTCTGAATCTATACTGGTCAGTTCAGGATGCCGAAAACGAAGCCTTGAAAGACCCGGATCACGACTGGCGAATTGGCCTGTATGCACCGCTCAGAGGAAGGACATTCCAGAGACAGGGCGAAGGTAAATGGGTGCTTGTGGGTGAAAACGAAGGATTTGCATAAATTGCAAAGGAAAGGAAGGAACTTGAATGAATTTTGGAGAAGCACTGGAAGCCGTAAAGAGAGGCAAGAAGATTTCCAGAAAAGGATGGAACGGTAAGGAACAGTACGTGCAGCTTGCATCTGACTTATCGTACACAGTGAACGGCAAGGTCGTCAATGCCGAACATGATGCAATCGGCAACAAGGCACTTGCATTTGTCGGAACATCCGGTGTCCAGATCGGCTGGCTTGCATCTCAGGCAGATATGCTTGCAGAGGATTGGAGAATTTTGGATTGGGATTATTTCACTCTTGACTTCCGCAACAGCAGTACTGGCTATATCGAATTCGGCGGCAAGAGGTTTAAGGCTAAGTTACTTAATGTCAATAGCAGATTGTTTTGTGGACTCGAAGATCAGGCAGATGAAATAACCTTTGCATTTTGGGCTGATGACGAAAGTAAAGGTAGGTGAGTAAAACCAAATGGAGTTAATCAAATTCGGAGAAAAAGGCAGTCAGTATTTTATTGACAGGAAGAACCAGAACAAACCGTGCGGAATCTATGACTTCTGTGAGTATGTTGGGATTCCGTATCATCAGTTCATAACGCTTTTGAAGTTCGCCCCGTCAAATAGTGACTTTATGTGCGACACTCAGATTTACAAGAAGATTGACACGGCGAAGCAGTTCATGCAGAGGATCCTTGCAGACCTCGAAAGGCGCACGATAGCCGGTGAAATCTCGCCTGCCGTGTACATGTACTATCTTGAACATTATGGAGATGTGTTGGAATGAGTAATTACAAGCCGGGTGATAGATTCATCATCGAGATTGAGTCAGTCCTGAAAGAGAACGGGACGACGCTGTACAAGATCAGAGGATTCAACGCACTTGTGTTTGATGAAGTCGGACTGGGCAAGCTTCCACCGATGGACAGCGAGACAATCAACATGATTGACAAGAAGTCATACAACACCGGATATAACGTAGGTGTGTCTGACGGAATCTATGATGAAAAGATAAGAATCAAAGGAAAGATAAACAGTCTGGTCGAGACATTGTTCGATTAAAAATATACGAAAGGAGACTGAGAGAGTTGCGCGCGCTTAAAAGATATCTTTCTTTCTCCTTTGCTAATGGATTATCAGGAATTTTTGGAAACAAAAAGAATCAGCGTTGAGCCGTGCGGATTTGACGTTAACAAGGATGAACTGAATCCGAATATGTTTGATTTCCAGAAGGATATAGTCAAGTGGGCATTAAAGAAGGGCAAAGCGGCATTACTTACCGGATGTGGCACAGGAAAGACAATCTGTGAACTGTCATGGTCAGAAAAGGTTGTTGAACATACTGGCGGCGACGTTTTAATCATCGCTCCACTGTCCGTTGTCGAACAGACAAAGAATGAGGGAGTCAAGTTCGGGACGATGCCGGTAAACGTATGCAGAACGCAAGCTGATGTAAAGCCTGGTATCAACATCACCAACTATGAGATGGCAGAGCATTTTGACCACGGTCATTTCGTTGGAGTTGTGTTGGATGAGTCGAGTATTCTAAAGGGCTATAGTTCTCAGACAACAAAGAATATGATTGAGTGGTTTTGGAACACTCCATACAAGCTTATCTGTACAGCAACGATAGCCCCAAATGCATATACAGAAATTGCAACGTCCTGTGAGTTTTTGGGAATCATGAAACGCTATGAGATGCTGGCAACGTACTTCGTTCATGATTCAGGCACAGACAAGGGTAATAAGTGGCGACTTAAGAAGTCAGGCAGTAAACGGTTTTGGGAGTTCATGGCAACGTGGGCTATCTGTTTTTTGAACCCAAAGGAACTCGACTACGACATAGAAGGTTACGACTTGCCGCAACTGAACATCAAGACAGTGATTGTCAACTCTGAACTGATTGACGGTGAGGTTGTTGTGATACCAGCTGAGACTTTAGAAGAACGCAGGTTCGCACGGAAAGACTCGATTGAGGCCAGAACAGACAAAGTCCTTGAAATCATCGGAGACTCAGACGAACAGTTTCTGATATGGGTTGACTACAACGATGAGTCAGCAGCCATACACAGGAAAATCAAAGACAGTACCGAAATTAAAGGCAGTGACGATCCGGAGGTCAAGGCACAGGCAAGTGTTGACTTTGCAAACGGAAAGATAAAGACGCTTATCAGCAAGCCGTCAATATTCGGATTCGGTTCAAACTTCCAGAGCTGTCACAACATGATTTTCTGCGGATTGTCCGACAGTGAGGAAAGGTTCTATCAGGCCATTCGCCGTTGTTGGAGATTCGGACAGAAGGAACCGGTAAACGTGTACATCATCATCTCTGAAAGAGAAATAAACGTCCTGAACAACATCAACCGGAAAGAGGAGCAGATTCATGAGATGCAAAGAGAAATGACAATGCTCATGAAGGATACCATTCTTTCAGAAATCAGGAACACGAAAAGGCAGACTGAGGACTACAAACCAAACGAAGGGATGAACTTACCAACATGGATATAAACATTGTTGACCAGTACATTGACGACAAGTGCGCTATGTACTGCGCTGATACTGTCGAAGCAATAAAAATGTTCAGTGATGACTCAATGGACATGGAACTGTATTCGCCTCCGTTTTCATCGTTATTCACATTCAGTAACAGCGACAGGGACTTATCAAACTGTAAGAGTGATGAAATCTTCTTTGAACACTTTGATTACATCGTCAAAGACCTTTACCGGATTTTGAAACCCGGTAGGATCATGGCTGTGCATTGTACGAACATCACGACTTCAAAAGAGCATGATGGATACATCGGAATCAAAGATTTCAGAGGTGATTTGATCCGGTTATTCCAGAAGGAAGGATTCATCTATCACTCAGAGGTGTGCATCTGGAAAAATGCCGCACTTGCAATGCAGAGAACAAAGGCAATCGGATTACTCCATAAGCAGTTGAAAAAGGACTCGACCATCAGCAGAATGGCACTCCCTGATTACATCATCTTCATGAGGAAGCCTGGAGAGAACGCAGTTCCGGTAACTCATACGAATGAGAGCTATCCGGTATCGAAATGGGCTAATGTTGCAAGCCCAATATGGGACATGGAGTCGCCGGTCTGGATGGATATTAATCAGTCAAAGACACTGAACAGGTCATTTACTGACGACGACTCAGAGAGGCATATAGCACCGACTCAGTTAGACGCACTAGAACGCTGCATAGAACTTTACAGCAACGAAGGTGAGGTAATTTTCACGCCATTCCTTGGAATCGGTTCTGAGGTCTATCAGGCTCTTAAAATGGGACGTAAGAGCATAGGCATTGAGTTAAAAAAAGTCTACTTTGAACAAGCAGTAAAGAACGTGAAAAGCCTTGAATTTGAAGCCAGACAGATAACACTTCAGGACTATTTTGGAGAAGGAAATGAAACTGAAAAAGAAACCGGATTATGATTTTCTGTTGATTTGAGAGAGGGAGATAAGAGCATGGCTGAAACAACTGAATGCAACGATACACGGAGCTGCTATCTGAGGGACGGAATAACCGGCGGTTGCCGCGCACTGTCTGAATCATACCAGAATGACGGTGAATGCCCGTTTTGCAAGGCAAAGCCGTCTGATAAGGGCGAGAGATTGAAAGTACCGAACAATCAGAAATACCTCAAGAATCTCGGTCAGGAGTACGGCATATGGAAATGACACAGATAGGGCGAAACCTTGACGCTATCCGCAAGCAGAGAGGATTCACAGTAGATGAACTTGAAAAGAGAACGGGACTGTCACACAACGCGACATATGTACACATCAGAACCGGAAAGATGTTACTCGGTGCTTTGCTGAAATACGCAGAGGTACTCGGATGCAGTGTCGATGAACTTATTAACGGAACGCTTGATCCTGAAGCAGTTGACCTGTCTGCCGATATCGCAGTCAGATGGCCGTGGAATCTTGCTGCTGCAGTCATGGGAACGTACAGCGGAAAGCCCTCTGAAGACGCTTCGAGTCTGATGTGGAATGTTTACTGCCCGGGACTCTTGGAACAGTTAGACACGCTCACAGTGCGTGAGAAAGACATTCTGTTGATGCGGTATGAACATGGTATGACCCTTGAACAGTGCGGAAACAAATACAATGTCACAAAGGAGCGTATCCGTGAAATCGAGGCAAAAGCACTCCGCAAACTGAGGCATCCATCAAGAAGCCGTGAGTTTATCTTGGACACGATGCATAAGGCTCATGAGATTGCAGAGGAACGGGACAAACTGAAGCTTGAAGTGATAACTCTCCGGGAAAGATGCAAGGTTGATGAACCTGAAACTGAAAGGCCGTACACCGACATTCACATTGAAGACATGGAACTGTCGGTCAGGTCATACAACTGTTTGGCCCGTGCGAACATGTATCATCTGTCAGATTTTGAGGGCAAGACGGTTGAAGACCTCAAGAAGGTGCGGAATCTCGGAATGAAGTCAATCAAAGAAATCATCTTGAAGCTGAGAGAATACGGCGTGGAGATCAAAGATGTATGAGGAAGATAAATGTGAAAACTGTTGGTGGTTGTTTGGCACTCCTTGCCGTTGCAATCATCCTGCTAACAGGTGGAAAGAACCAGACGACAGAACGCCGTGTGGTTGGTTTGAGGAAAAGGTACATCCAGCTGAAAAAGACGAATATGACGAATTCATGAAGGAGTGGAATTGAATGCTGACTGGCAAGATTTGTAACTTAGTCCCCGACAGGTGTTTCGGATTCATCCGCGCCGACGGGGTAGACTACTTTTTCAAATACGGTGATGTAAAGGGCAAACAAAAGTACATCTATCGGGGCAATGTTGTGACGTTTGACTACAAAGAAACAGGCATGAAATGCCCTGAAGCCTATAACATCATCCCTGAACCTGTCGCAAAGACAATCACATGGCACAATGACGCAATGCCGCCTAGTAGGGGATGGTACTGGGGACTGATGTCTGATACCGATACAAGCGCATATCCGGTTTACTATGACCGTGAGAGGAAAGAGTGGACAACGATTGACAATAGCACGGGTGAATTCGTCTATGCATACCCTGTCATGTGGGGCAAGATGAAATTTCAGCAAAGAGATGAATAGTATGGTAAAACATGTTGAGATGATAATTGATTATGTCGTTGACGGAGATGATTTTCAGTACAACGACAATCGAGGAAGCCTCACAAGATGCAAGGATTGTGACTACCTTTACGGGAGATATTGCCGTGAGCCGTCACATGGATCAATGTTTGTCCATGATGATGATTATTGCAGTAAGGCGGTGAGAAAACGAGATGGACGATAATGTAAAAATTGTTTTATCAGGATACTGTGAAGGTTGCCAAATGGCAGATATAACGGTTAGTTGGTATTGTTATGGCGGTGCGCGTTTTCTTGACGGAACTACTGTAAAAAGCGAACTGCAAGCATTCTGCAAAAACCAACAGCTTTGCAACATGTGGCATAGAAAGCTTGAGGCGGCGAAGAATTCCAATGATTGAAATGAACGAATGCACAAGACAGAACACGCTCTGCTGTGACTGTGACGATGACAAATGCATATTAGTTGGTGAAAAATGGGCTGACTGTCCGAAATACTATTGCGGCAATCCGAACGGTCTGGATAACTGTGATAACTGTGATTTCATTGACAACTTTATCGAAGAAATGAGAGAGGCATACAGAAGGGAGAACAAGGAATGAAGAAATTATTTGCAATCGTACTCGCGGCATTTATGGCAACAGCAACAGCGTCAGCTTGCCCGTTATGGACATGCAACTATGACTATTACGACTATAACTGCGGTTGTCAGTGCAATCAGCAGGCAGCTTATCACTGTGAGACTCAGGTACAGCCGATTTACTGCCAGTACTGCGGTTATGAACAGTGGAATTGTCAGTGTGATCAGTCCTACACAATCCAGTGTGACGGGGAAAACTACTATGAAGATGCGATGACAGAGGAACCGGAAACCTACTATCAGGAATGCTCATATGATGAGTCAGCAGAAAGTAGTTACAGTTGCAATTACAGCTATTCCGGTTCAGGTTGTGTCTGCATGGCTCAGTGGGCGAACATCAGAAACTCATGTGGGACAATCATTGCTCAGGCCGGTGCAGGAGACCTGATTGAAATCTGCGGAACCGAAGCCGACACAGGGCGCACACTTATCTATGACCGGACAATCGGCGTATACGGATCAGTTTTATCCGAGTGCATCTATGGTACTTATACATGGGACGGTTCCGGTGATAACGGTGCTTACAATCAGTACAACGGATATGCATCTTGTAGTCAGACATGCGGCACTTGTGGCTATGCTGTCAGCTCTTGCGTTTGCTCTCAGACCTGCGCTTATCAGCCGGTTTACTGTGATTATGTAATTAACTGTTGCTATTGACCAGACCATTTTGTTGAGGTCGGCAAAATGATTAAAATTCAGTATTTGGAGACTGCAAAATCCAATCCAGAATTTTTCAGTTGCGATTCCTGCGGTAAACAATATCGCGACGATCCGTTAATGGTTGAGGTGACACTTCAGCTCGGAAGCGGATATAAACAATATATTTATTTTTGCGATAGTTGTCGTCGGGTTTTGCATAGAAAAATTGTAGCGCTGAGGTAACAGGAATGACAGAAGAACAGGTAAAAGCAGGCAAGTCAATTCTCGACGAGATAAATATGCTTGAAGGGGTCAATAGAAACATTGATAGGCTTGTAAAACGCACTGCAGAGAAAGAAGAAATCTCAATCAAACTTGGCGAAGCGTGGATGAACACGCCATCTGCACCTGTGAACAAGGAAAGTTTCATCAAATATCTGAATGGTGAAAAACACGACGTTGAAGTCCATATCCAGTCTCTCAGAGATGAATTGGAAAGGATTTGAGGTGATGACGAATAAAAACGGAAGAAATAAAAGTTTGCCCATTTCGTACATACACAGAAACCAGACCTGCTGTCTTACAAGGACAAGGAGATATAACAGTCATGGGATTTATGGATTGTCTGAAAAGTAAATGTCCTGCATGGTATTCAAAAGATGAATATATTCCGGGTACTGGTCTTGGTCGTATAGTAGAACATTGTAAACGTTTGGATTGAGATTTGAGGTGATG
>AUXO010301349.1_pt1 | contig 80739 bp, 94 predicted proteins | sample 768731 | NCBI WGS metagenome assembly AUXO01 (sample SAMN02715735, study PRJNA202380) | gut metagenome | biome: sheep rumen | host: Ovis aries | place: New Zealand: Palmerston North
TTTTGCAGGGATTGCAGGCTGTCTTCCACGTCCACGGGATAAGGAGCCAGATGCGGCTCGACCTTCAAACACAGCATAGGGATACCTCCTTATAATTTTATTGGAATGGTGCCCGGAGCGGGATTTGAACCCGCACGCCCGAATGAGCACAGGATTTTAAGTCCCGTACGTCTGCCGATTCCGTCACCCGGGCAAAGCGCAGCGATTCGGGCTGCGCAGAATGGTAGTTTTATAGGTTGAATGCTTGATAATAGCTTCAGTCCGCGACAGCGTGGAAGGAAAGGCAGGGGAGACTGCCAGTCCAAGCCAGCAGGGAAAAGACGAAGCTATTTACAAGGTTTGGAACATGGATTTCCAGTCCTCTGTTTCCTGGACGGACCGGAGCTTCTGATCTTCCATGGCCTTTCGCATGGAAGAAGCCCATGAAAGCATGGCGGATTCCGCCTCAGCAGGATCCAGTCCATCGTCTTCATCCTGTTCCAGACAATAGACGGTGTGATAGAAAGCATCCAGACAATCGCCGGGCTCCATGTTGTTCAGTTCGTCCCAAAGCTCCTCTTTGCGGTTGTCCGCTTCACCCTCGGCCCAATCATGCTTGACTTCGTTGTAGTCGTCCTCGTTGCAGCAGGACAGAATATCGTAGGCTGAATAGACGTGGCCGCAGATGTGAACGCTGGAATACTGATCGTTCAGATATTCTTCAAAACCTTCATCGTCTTCGAAGTAGTAATCGATGTCATAAACGGCATCAATCAAATCATCCAGTTCGTCAGTAGTGAACGAATCGGAACTGTCTGTTTCGTCAATTTTGAAAATGCGCATAATATGCCTCCGTGTATTGCATAAAGCGTATGATTATTCATTGGATTGCCGCATGGCGGATATGCCGCAGCACTGAAGGTGCGGATTCCACCAGGCGCAGAGATCCTTCCGGCAGAATGGGTTTTTGGAAAAGCTGTTGAAACCCGGCGTGACGTAAAGCAGCGGGCAGATTTTCTTTTCTTCATCCATCGATTACACCATAAAGCGGATAGGCCCGCTTTCCTGAACTTTCTTGAGAACAATTTTAGCAACGCCGGCGCGGTTTGCCTTTTCCGCAGTCTTTTCCCGCTTTTCTTCCGGCAGTTCCATGAAGTCCGATTCATCGAAATTGGGGCCGGCGATGTGCTCCGTAACCACGTATTCGCCGTTTTCCACCTTGATCAGCGAAGGAATGAAGGAGATGGACGCGCAGCGGTTCCCGCGCAGGCTTCTGGCTTCGATCCACAAGGGATAGCGGCGTGTGAGATCCACCACTTCGCTCCAGGTTTCCAGCGTTTCGCCGATGCCAAGGTAAACCGTAATGTCAAAGCGGGTGAGATCCGCCCGGGTGATATTCAGATCCTGCATGGTTTGCTGCAGCGAGTAGCCCTGATTGAGTTCAAACACGATGGCGCGAAGGAAATCGTAGGGCATATCGGCCACATGGCCCAGGCGAACCACGCTTTCAATGGCTTCCTGATACTGGGGCAGCAGCTGATCCTGCAGGTATTGACGGATCTCTTCATCGGTAGGCGCTTGCAGGGAGAAATGGTAGTGGAAACGGCCGGGACGGTTCAGCATGTAGGAAGAAACCTTGTTCAATTCGTTGCAGGTAATGACAAACAGCTTGTGGCCGCCATCCAGCCCGTCAAAGAGGGGCAGCAGCTCATTCTGCGGATTGTAGTCATCGGTAGACGCGAAAACCTTTTCAAATTCATCGAAGAGAACCATGCAGTTTTGATGGATGGACGACAGGAAATCGGCCAGGCCGGGTGTGGCGCTGGATACCACCAGCACGGGATCGCCCTGCTGATGCACCCGCTGGCCCAGAAGGCGGACCAGCATGGATTTGCCTACGCCCTTGGGGCCGGAGAGCAGAACGCCCAGATTCCTGCCGGAGAGAGCATAGGACTTGAGAATCTTTTCCGTTTTCGCGGGAAGATCGCCGTAGATCTTTTCTTCGCCGACAGTAAGTTCGGCACGGGGAGAGAGATAGAAACCGGTGTGCTTGCTGAAGCAAACGTCAAAGAAACCGGCAGGCAGGAGCTTGAAGGTGGACACATCATCCCCGTAGATTTGCAGCCTGCCGCCGGAAGAAACGATATTCACTTGATCACCTCGCGGGGAGTGTAGGTGCGACCTGCAAAGTAGGACGCTTTATCGTGCAGGTAGGTAGGAGGCACCTTGGATGGGGTTTTGTAGTACAGGTCGGTAAGCATTTCCAGCATATCCTTGTAAGCCCTGCGCTGGACCCGGCACTGGTGCAGCAGGGAGCCCAGATGGGCCACGTTGCCGCCGGACATTGGTTCAAACTCGATGCGGTGAAGCAGATCTTCCTGCCGCTTATCGCACTTGGAGATGGCTTGATAACAAGCGTCCAAGGCTGGCTTGAGAGCCTGGACGCCCGCCAGGTACCGGACGAGCGTGGGCAGCATTTTATCCAAGTCCATATCTTCATCCGGAACCTGTTTCCCGCCAAAATAAACGGGCTGAACATCGCCCTCACCAACGTCCGCGATTTGATAGCCCTGATCGCGGATGAGCTTTGGAGGGGTCTGCAAAACACTGGACGCCTTTTCAGGCGCGTCCCAAAGCTGCGCCTCGGAAAGTTTGGGGGTTATAGAAAAGCGCCCGTTCTTTTGCGCCACGTAAGAATGGCCGTTGAAGAGAGCGTACATAGCATCACCTTTCGCGGCGTCCTTTTCCAGACTCGAAAAATCAAGAAAAGAACGGAGTGATAAAAAAGGGTACAGCAGCGTAATGCCACTGTACCCTTTCTTTGGTGGGGAGGAGTGCCGTAATGCAAGAGCCGGCCCCCATGCTACCGGCTCATCGGCGTCAGGCAAGGAGATGCCTGAAGAAAAAACGGAGTCAAGCAGATTGCCTGACTCCGTTCATCTCATTTTGAAACTGATTGCCCAGGATTTCCACGTCGTGCATGACGGCGAGGAATTCCAGTTCAACCTTTCTTTCGGGAGAGATTTCATTCATTGCTGATTCCTTTCTCCCGAATACGGGAGTTACCAGGGAAATTCTTCGGGATCCGCCGGCTGAGCATCCATAGGAGTTTCCTCAGCGGGAGCTTCCTCGGCGTCAGCCTTCTTGCTGTCCAGGAACTCGATTTCGGCAGCCCGGATTTCCAGAGCATTATAAGCCTGGCCGTTGGAGCCGATGTAGTTGCGGGACTGCACGGGGCCGGTCACCATGACCTTGCGGCCCTTCTTCAGGTACTGGCCCACGGTTTCAGCCAGGCCGCGCCACGCGTTCACGCGGAAGTACGTGGTCTTGCGGTGTTCGCCGTAACCTTCATTCACAGCCACAGAGAAGTTAGCCACTTTGACGTCCTGTTCGCCGATCTTCCGGGTGTTCAGGATGGGGTCCGCAGTCAGATTACCAACGATGATGCACTTGTTCATTTTTCATTCTCCTTTTTGTTTGTTTTACATGGGGGTGATTGAGTTTCAGTCCAGTATGGGGATTGATTTGATAAATGGAATAAGAGAATGGGGATTTCTTTTTCCATTCACCAAGGTAAAACCGGATGCGTAAGCATCCGGCGTATTGAAAAAAGACCAGAAATTAGGGAAAAGTTGAGATTTTCCGTCACTCTGGTCTTTTCAATCGTGAAGCTAAAATTTTTGAGGAAGCTCCGAGGCTATATAGAATAAATATATTGTATTGCGTCCCATAGAACGGAATACAGTATATTCATTCTCTTTTTAAAAAAGAAATCCATTTCAGACATAAATGGAGGAAATTAGCTACTGTACAGGTATTACTGCAATTCGATAGTAATCCTTACTTACTTAGTACGTATATTGTCAGATTTCTCATGGTTGTCCTTCTATATATTATTATTATATATAAGGAGAATAGATAGAAATCTGTTATCAGCGGTTTTCAGTCATAGAAAGAGTTGAATTCACGAAAAAAAGAGCTAAATTCAGAAAAGAAAGTAAGTTTTCAATCAAAGAACTGCTCTTTTTCCATTATTTTCTTGCGGAATTGTAGTTTCATTCCCCTTTATTTTGTATACATGTATACAATTGCTGGAGAAGGCTAAGAAAGCAAGGTAATGATTCGGAAAAACTTACGTTTTTCCTCATAGTGGTAAAAGGCCGACGTAAGGAGGCCCATTGGGAAATGGAATCCGGTCACAGATCGGAGATCCATGGAAAACCGTACGACATATATATACCTTATATGGACATTTTTTTGAAAACCGGAGATCCATAGTATACCTTATATGGACATTTTTTCTTTCTCCAGGTATCTACATGTCATACGGTATTCCTCTTCAGTCATAGCGGCAAAAAGATCGCACAGCTCCGGCACGGGTAAGCTGCGGAGTCTTAGACGAAGCTCTCTTGATACGTATACCTTATGTGGACATTTTTCTATGCGAACTGGAGCAACAGAACAGTGCTTGGATGTCATAGCTGGATCCAAGGTGCTGAACAACCGAATACGCTCCCAATCGATATAGACGCATTCGGAATCCAGTTTAGCTATGCCGTGTTGAACCAACATTAAGCGAAGGCGCTCCACTTGCCGTGGAGTAACGCTGATTAAATCGGCTATGCGGCGCAGAGACGGTCTGAATCCGTCCTGCTGTTGGGCGTAATACTGGAGCAGCTTTTCTTCGCCTTTGCTCATATGCAGGGCCAGGGAGCAGGAAGAGACCAAGCTCTCCCTGCTGTCCTGACGCAAAGTATGAAGATGCCGCAAACGGAGCGGACGGATCATTTCCTGCCTCCTGCCTTGAACGGGATAGGAGCAGGACCGCGCATGTTGATGATTTCGTTGGTGGAACGCATGTTCACACTGCCGTAACCGGCAAACCATTCCGTCTGCATGCCCATCACCTTGGAGATGGCATACAGCTTGTCGATCTTGGGAGACACGTCCTTGTGGATGTAGTTCATGATGTCACCGTAAGTGACGCGGGTATCGTACTGCTGGGCGTAAAGGTTGGCCAGTTCCTGGAACTGCTTGTAGTTGAAATCGTGCTTGGTGCAGAAAGCATGGATGCGTTCACCCACGGTTTCCTGTCTTTGCGTGGCGAAGTTGGTCATCTTAGCAAAGTTGTAAGGATAAACATGCTTCACTTTGCGGGTGGGGTTGAGGAACGTCTGCTGCATGGTGGTCATGGGGGATACCTCCTTAGAATTTGATGATGATGGAGTGGGTGTGGGACAGGGAAATTCCGTCTGCCGCAGCGTCGATGCGGAACTGCTGCAGCTGTTTCAAAGCGTCCTCTTCACTGGTGCAATAGCAGGAGAAGAGCAGACGCTTGGAAAACCGTTTGTAGACCCGAAGCTGGCACATGGGGAACACCTCTTTTTGCTATATAGAAAACCGGGGTCGTATCAGGAGCACATGTTGAAAATGGATCCTTGCAGGGACTGATTCCTGGCGATTTTGTCGCAACGTTCATTCATGGGGTTGCCGCTGTGACCGGGAACATGCTGGAACGACAGGTGATGCTTGCCCTGCTTGCCGGCGTCGATCAATTCCTGCCACAGATCCATGTTGGCGTGCGGCCTGGAATCCTTCAGCCAGGAACGAAGGGAAGCAGCGCCTTTCACCACGTACATGGAATCCGTGTAGACGGTGATGGAAGACGGAGCCTTCAGAGCTTTCACGCCTTCGATGATGGCGCGAAGCTCCATCCTGTTGTTGGTGGTGCGGCTTTCATAGCCGTGGATGATGCGCTCATGGGTGCCGAAAGTGAGGATCGCGCAGTATCCTCCGATGGCGGTCTCTGATCCGTTGCGGAAGCAGGAGCCGTCCGTGTACATGGAAACGTTGAACATGAGATCCTCTCCTTTCTGTATTCACAAGGCTCAATGGCCGAGGTAACGAGGCGAAAAAATACCCCCCGGAAAAAATATCCCCTCCGAAAGAAAAAAGGGGACACCCGAGGAGGAGGCGGGTATCCCCAGGAGATGGGCAAAAGGAATTCCGATAGCATTGGCCGCTCATGCGAGCGTTGCTCCTCTACAGCCGCGGGAAGGCTCTATCAGAAAGTGTAGAGATGCGTGCAGCGCCGGAGACAAGTCGGCAGCACCGCACGGTCGATTTCAGAACGGGGTTTCAGTCAGGTCAGGATAAGCACGTTTGACAGTGTGAATCACGTAGTCGCTGAACAGGGGAGCGATTTTGTTCACGGTAGCCTGCAGGCTTTCCGCAGCGACATCGACGGAGATGGACTTGATGTCCTGCCGGATCCGGGGTTCCATGATGATGGTAAAGATCACGCGGTCACCTCCACCAGGACGATTTCCAGCTTGTTGCCGTTGGGATCATAGCCGCCCATGCGGTCTTCCATCATGGCGGCAAAGTCAAAGGAAATCATGGGTTCAGTGAACCGGGCCACGATGTGGCCGGCGGCATTCCTGGAAACCAGCTGGAACATATACTTCTTCATGGGGAAACCTCCTTATTTCTCGAAAGCTTCTTGCGCGGTCATGTGCAGCCACCAGGGATACCAGGTGTGCAGGTACTGATCGGCCTTGTAGGTGAACAGTACGTTATACTCGCCGTTGTAATTCTCCTCAATGGTGTCGATGTGCATCTGTTCAATCACGTTGTTCTCGCCTTTACGGACACCCAGCTGATAGGCACCCAGCATACCGGCAACGAGGACCAGCATCAGCAGAACATACAGCAGAATAACCAAACCTTTTTTCATGGTGAAACCTCCTTATTTTTTCTTCGCAAAGGTCAAGAAGCCCGTAAGGGCGTCTCGCCAGGACCTGCCTATCCGCCGCAAGGCGCAGCGGACAGGACACCCTGTTTCCACAACGTTAAAGCGGCGAGCCCGTAAGGGCGTGCACGCAAAGCGGTAGAAGCAGGGATTCCGTCACTATGCTGAAGCAGCCCGTCAGGGCGTCTCTAAGCAGAGAGACGGGAAGAGGAGAGAAGCTGGGGAAAAATCCCCCGCCCGGGAAAAATGGGGCGCACGGCCTCAGAGCCCGAAGGCTCCGGACAGCCTCCGTAGGAACAGAAGCTGTACGCAGTCTTCGGAAATGGCAGACTATTTGTATAGCGCCGTCTGCCGGGGCGCTGGTCGGTCAGGCAATGAAAGATTCAAAGGAGTCGTCGGAGAAGACAACGCCGTCCAGGTCATCCTGGAAGAGGCCGTCTTCCACGGGAGCAGCAGGGGCTTCCACCTCGCTGTCATCGTAGAGTTCAACAGGCTCGTCATCGATGGTCAGGTCAATGTTTTCCAGGTTGAAGTCCGCAGCCTTGGCGGGGTGCGCCTGCAGGTTCTGCAGGATGTCCTTGGCGAACACCCGCAGGACGAACATGGCGAAGCTGCCCTTGCTGTCGGCCTTTACCTTGTTGCTGTGCCGCAGCTCCAGCGCGAAGCGAACCGCGCTGTTAATGACGGAAGCGTGCTTTTCTTCTTCGGTGAAGACGTGGCCGTCCATGGAGGCAACCCATTCGGTGCTGTCAGCCTGAGCGAACAGCATGTCACGGCAAGCCTTGTAGTATTCCTGACGCTTGTCGTTGAGGGTTTCGCCGTCCATGCGGAAAGCCAGAGCGCAGGCATTGCGCCACAGGAGGAGCAGCAGACCATCCTGGCTGACGGGCTTGCCGGAGCGGATCGCGTCGAAGATTTCGGCGTCATCGTCGGCCTTGTCGTTGAACCAGTTGTCGGCCAGCTGATTGAGGAAGCTGCCGCATACAGGAGCTTTGCGGACAGAGCCGGTGCGAACATCCTGGCACAGCAGGCTGTCTTCCGCGGCTTTGGCGTTCCAAAGCACATCCTGGGTGTCCATCTCAAATTTACCGGTAGTGCGCAGCACGTAGCCAGCGATGTTGTCACAGATGGAGCGGTCGTCTTCCGGCAGGCAATTATCGGCAGCGTAGCCAGCCTTAGCGTACTGCTGCACGAAGGGCATGAGATAGTTCATGGCTGCGAAAACCTTCTTCTGAATCGTTCCATCCAGCCAGTTAACCAGCTTCATGTCTACCTGATTGCCTTTCACCTGGTCAATGGCCATGATGGCACCGGTGGATGCGGCGCTCATCCAAATGAGATACTGGTCACGCAGGATGGTGTTGCCATCCCGTTCAGCGATGCCGGCCAGATAGCTGCACTTCATGGCCAGGTTGGCGTACTTGCCAACGCTGTCAAAGCGCTTGGCCCGCCACAGAGCGGTGTATGCCTCATGGATGTAGGTTTTGCGGTCGCCGAAGATCATCTTCTGAGCCTTAGAACCGTGCGCAAAGATGACTACCGGCGGATGGTACTTTTCTTCCATCTGCTTGGTCAGTTCCACAGCCGCATGATCGGTGATGACAGCCATTTCGTCACCATCCACGTCACCGTCCTGACGGATCAGGATGTCGGAATGGACGGAGATGATCGCCACATTGCCGCAGCTTTCAAAATCCTTCACGCATGGACGGCAGGTCATGACCTTGGCGGTCTGGAAGTTTGCCGGGAAGCGTACGCAGAGGATTTCACGGTCAGCGGGCACCTGGTCAACGGAGATTTCGTCACCGCAGAGCACGCCCAAGGTTTCAGCATTGGGATCCACGCCCAGAACCCAGACTTCCAGAAGAGCGATGGGATCCTGCATGATGTAGGGATAGGAACCGTTGCAACGCAGGTGACCACCGGCAGCCTGAGCCTGGCGCTTTGTCCAGGTGTTCTCCAGATACTGCTGGATCGCAGGCGCGGTGATCAGCCAGGGCGCGGATGCGAAGATGCGGCCGGTGTCGGTGCGGTCTTCCTCGTCTTTGCCCAGCTCTGCCATGGAGAAGGCAGCGCCCCTGAAGGTCTTCTGACGCTTCAGGGTTTCCACGGCGCGGCGGGTGATGCGCAGCATGGAATGGAGATCGATGTCCATCCATTGTTGTATTAATGTGCGGGTCAGGTGGCGGGCTTTCTCTTCGCCTTCTACTTCATCCGCCTGACGAAGCAGGTACAGCTTGTCCAGGCCAGGATAGGTGGTAGTGAGCTCTTCGATGCGGCTGACATATTCGGCGAAGTCGGCATAGCCGAACTTATCAAACTTAAAGCAGCCTTCGCCGCAGATGAGTTTGTAATCGCCGATGCGGCAGGCTTTGCCGTTGATGTCGGTTACCATGGTGTCCAGGAACTGCTGGACGGTGATGCCATGTTTGAGGCACAGCGCATCGATGGCGGAAGTACCGTCCAGGCAGAAGCCCTTAATACCAGCACCGGTGGTCTGGCCCTGCATTTCCAGCTTGACCAGAGACAGCACAGCACCGTCGCCAAGAATGGACTGTACATCGGCAGCCTTATCTTCGTACAGCTTCTCGCCGCCGAAGATGCGGGCGTTGTCGATATGGAACGTCTTCTCCACGTCTGCGACTATCAGCAAATCATGCAGGTGGATCTCTTCGCCTTCAGCGGTACGCAGAGCCTGAATGCACGGCCGGATCAGGTTGGCACGGCCCTTCCAGAAGTCCGCGCCGGTGCACTTTGCGGTGGACAGGAATTCAGCCATGGTTTTGCCAAACCAGATGGCTTTCTCATGTGTTTTCATGGCGTGAGCTTCTGCCATGACCAGCTTCTCCTTTTTCTGATGAGAAGCGGAAGCGGCAAAACCGCCATAACGAAGCTTCGATATGGTACCAACAACCTCGAGCCCCTGATCGCCAATCCGGTTGTACATTGCGAGCTGAAGATTCTCCAGTTCCTTGTTGGCATCCAGAGCGTTGGTGCTTACAATCTTGATGTTGAACAGCATGAGTTGCTGGAACTGGTGGTCGGCAACTACCCACGTATCGGTAGGCTTGGCGGCACCATACTCGATACCGAAGATGTCGGAACCGATAGAACGATTCAGACGGGTGGGACGGCCCTGACGGCGGAAGACCGTGAAGGGCTTGTTGATGTCGGCCAGCAGCTGAGCCTTGAGCTCGGCATACTGCAGACGTGCGGCCTGCAAGGTTTCGGGATCCTTCAGATCGTCAGTGGTGTAGTTGCGCAGAGTGTTGATCTGTGCCATGTAGGGAGCCAGGATGGCCTCCGGGCTGAAGGTCCGAAGATTGAAGCCAAGGGCCTTACCCTTGGACAGAGCCTTTGCGGCATTGCGTCCAGCCGCTTCGGTGATAGCAGAAATGGCAGCGATGGTTTCGATAACGTTGTTCTTCATGGGGGTTCCTCCTTCTGCGTACGATGCTCGCCAGCTAATGGGGTACATATGTTCGCATTGATGGGCGAACAAAAAGCGGAGTTTAGGCTCTATGTCCGCGTCGCCTCAGGATTTGGCCTACCTGATCCGGCTGTCTGATTACCCGACAGACTGAGGGAACACCAATTTGGTTATGACAGACTAAAATGTAAACCTTTAGTTATTGGTCTTACAAAACACAATACGTTGTTTTGCCTAATATACCAATAGCACTCCCGCGTTTACCGAAGAAATAGAGCATGTATACATTCAGCGAAGGCGAATATTCATAATCTGCACCTTTAACAATACCAACTTCATCCTCTAACTCGTCTATGAGTTCGTCATATTTTTCAAGGGTAGAAGCATCGGCGTTGTATTCGTCTTCGTCTTTAAAATCTTCCGGTATATGATATTGCGAATAATATTGGCCGTTGCTTGCGAATATTGGTAAATTATGTTTGTTTAAAACCTTAAAGGCGTTATTTGCCTCGTGTTTGTCTTCAAAATTCTTGAAGAACACTTCTCCATTTTTGACGTACGCTAACAGAAACATGTTTTTCCTCCTTATTTGTTTACCGCTTTCCGCGGTGAGGCCCGCAATCCACCGTATTGCGGAACGGTTGCATTACAGCAGCGCTTATGCTATAATGCGGGTGAAGGACGGCTACCTGTTAGACGTGGCAGCACGCACCTGGGTCTTCGACGTAATTGGCGTCCAAGCCCCAGCGTTGAAGCTCAGCGACACGCAGCTTGGCAGCTACTTCGCTTTTTACTTCAATGTCAATTTCGTTGTCGCGGTACACAATGAACATGGGATGCCTCCTTCCTGAGCCTCTGTTACAGCAGAGGCTCTTTTGATTGTCACAAGTGCTTTGTAATTTAAAGATCCACTTCATCGATGTCTTCTACTTCTTCGAGGGCATCGATGATGCTCATGAAGAAATCACCGTTGGGGTGGTTCCACTTGTTGAAAACGAAGTGAGCAGTTTCCTGCTCAACATCATCAATTGTGGTTTCAATGTAATCGTCGTCGAAGTACCAATTCCAATGGTACTTTTTGCCATCGATAATTGCGATTGCTTCGATGGCTTCGCCGTCGAGATTTTCTTTGTAACCCTTGATGTTAGTGCTCATTTTCTTTTCCTCCTTAAATTGTTTGTTTTGTTAAATGTTATAACAAGTCAGACTGACTTGAACTGACTTGTTATATGTAGTTTTTGAAGAATATAATCGGGAAGTTGATCCACGATCATATCCTTAAGTATTACGACACCCAAAATGACAACAACGATCATAAACATAACCTTACCTCCTCAAATTGATTTATATGACAAGATCTGAAAACCAAGTTTAGAGGCGTGTTCGTACGCCTCGGCAAAGGTACCATAACGTCCAGAAATGATCTGGACTTTATGGTTCTTTTTATTTACAATAGTTATTTCTGCTTTGATTTTGGTATTCTTAATTTCTGACATGTGGATTCCTCCTTCTTTCAGCAGATAAGGTCAAGTTCGTTTGCGGCAATGAAATCAAAATCGTCCGTGGGATTATCTTCCCGATACTCCACAAACGATTTGCGGGCCGTAAGGCCGACATAGCCGGGACGATCAATGAAAGAATACCAATATACGATTTCTCCTTTGTTGGAAAAACCGATTCCAAGGTATTTCATGTTAACGAGAGACTGGAAAGAATACTTCATGGGGTTACCTCCTGCTGCTTTAGGGCTGCAGCTGGCCCAAGTGGCCCGCCTGTTCCTCGTGCGGAAAAGGCCGACAGAAAAGGCAGTTTAACGTCTTGCCTTAGGACGGGAAGTGTGGTATTATGATTTCTTGGGAGGACGACCACGTTTGCCTTTGATCAAAAGATCAATCAACTTTTGATCTCCGTTCTCAAAGGTTGCGCATACGGTGGAACCGTACGCGAACTGAAGAGAGTGGATGGGTTCGCCTTGCTGCAGCAAGGTGTCCATCAACGTTTCAAGTACGCTTTGAGCGGCGCACTCGAAGTTGTTTGCAACGTGGAACCAGGAGAACTGAACGGTAACGAGTTTAGACATGGGGTGTTCCTCCTCTTGGGCTTCTGGTGGTGCAGAAGCCCTTTTTTATTTGACAGCTTCTTCCTCGTGCGGCTAAAGCTGCCATGAGTTGGAGGATGTTACCGTCCTCTGCGTTTCTCATCCGGGCTTGGAACCGGCAATGGCCGCATTACGGAGAGCCCCGGAGGGCTCAGATCATAGTTTCCTCCTCTAAAGGCAAGATGTTTTTCATCTGCCATTTGGTCAAAGGAGTGCAGGACTCCGTAAAGAGCCTGCCATCTTTGGTGCGGTAGACTATATCAAAGATTGATAAGCTGTACATATCGTCTACTTCAACCTGTCCGATAGCTTCGACAGGTTCAAAGTCTACGATGCGGAGGTCGCCTATTACAGCAAGACGACCAGCGTCCTCCCACGACATGATGTGGGTGATGCTGAGGGTGTTGGACTTTCCTTCAAAAGTGAACAGATGCATAGAAGAATTCATGGGGTTACCTCCTTGTTTAACGTCGGGTTGTCCGACTAATCGTGGCTTTTGATGGGGTTGCCGCCTATCCCAGCCTCTTGCCCAAATGCGGAGAGGTCCTTTGTTGACAGCAGAAGCAATTTCTGCTATCATGAAGCGGTGAGAGAGGCCCGGCTTTCACCGAGCCTTGATCATCAGGCTTTGGTCAGCACGCCTTTGAGCTCTATCGAGTCCCACAGCAGCTTTGAGCCTGTGATCAGCGCCGCGCAGATGTGGTTTTGTTCGCGGCGGGTTAACCCGGCGAACCACAAGAGCTGCGCAGCGGAACCGATCCACGGTTCCATTGCCTCTCACCTCCTCGCCCACGGTCGGCTTTACCGTGGGCTTTTTTGTTGCGGAGCACCGCTCCGGGTGAACCTGAGCTCATACAGCCCAAGGGTCGTTCTCCGGCGAATTTACGCCTGAAAATTTCCACTAAAGGAAAAAACCATAAATATGTTCTTTTCCAAACTCCTTTTTTCAGACCTTTATAAAATCAACATAAGGGAGAAAGAGGACACTTTTGTCACTTTCAATCAAACAAAAAAGAGGCTTCAAAGCCTCTTGGTTTTATAAAGGAGAGATTATCATGATGACTATTACACCCGATCATACTGAAGCTATTAACAAGGTTTTAACCGAAGAAACTGATAAGAAAAACGAAACACGCGAACGTTTACCCAACAAAGCTTTTGATTCGGAGTATATGACCGAATGGGTGCGTGAAGTTCGTTACTTAGCTGATAAAGGGATTAGGTATACCTTTGTTCGTAAGACGCCGAACTATAATATCAAGCAGTACAAGTATACGAAGACGCCTGAGCTGTTTGTGGCTCTGGCTGATTTTTACTATCAGGTTCGCAACGAGAAAGATTGGAACCGCTTCAACAAAGCCATTACCGATTCTGTCAGCTTACCGCCTGAAGTTGCTTCTGCCTTGGCGAAGGATGAAGATTTGAAACACGGTGGTTCCGTTGGCTGATACGATAGAAGCGAAATCCAGAAAGCCGGCGAAGCGTGCCGCAAGTACGAAACTCTGTCTTCATTGCGGCAGGGTAAAGCAGCTTTCTGACTATTACCAGAATAAAGACTGGGCAGAGCAGCTTGGTAAAGACGTATGGTGTAAAGACTGTGTAAACCGCTGCACCACAAAAGACGAGATACGCGAATACTTCTGGGAGAACAACAGAGATTGGAATGAGCGTATCTGGGACATGGCAACGAAAAAAGCAGAAGCTTTGGCCGCGAAGAACCTGACGTATCAGAAAACCTCTGATGAACGTCGCAAACTGATTCTTGAGCGGCTGACTTGCCAGCAGGTTCCTGTGGTGATGCAGACACAATACAAGTACGTTGACAACACCAAGGATGGGAAAACTCTGTCTTATGAAGAAGCAAAAGAGAACGGTAAGGTTGTTGTTGAAGAGGATCCCAACTTAAAAGTATATAGCGAAGAATTCAACGGTTACTTTAAACCGTATGAACTTAGATACCTTGAGAATTACTATCAAAGCCTGGAAAATGACTTTGACCTTGATACCGAGAACTTGCGGGATTACGCCAGAAAGTTAAGTAAGGCGTCCCTGCAGGCAGACAAGGCTCAGGATGACTACGCGGCGGGGCGATGCGATTTCAGCGTTGTGAAAGATGCTCTTTCTCAGTTTGACATGCTGTCAAAGAGTGCGAACTTTGCCGCGTGTAAACGAAAGCCAACCGATACAACCGGTATGAATTCCTGGAGTGAAATGATTCAATACCTGGAGACACATGGGCACCCATGCGTTAATCCGGTTGTATGGGAGAAAGACGACGTTGACTTAGCGATTGCTGAATTGGGGCACATTGTTAGAGCTATTGGCCTCGACGAGTAAGGAGGGGCCATATGGCACAACAGAATACGTATAGCGAAGAGATGCTTTCTCTGATGGAACAGCAGGTCCAGTACATGAGAACGCACCTCGACGTGTTTATCGAAACGGCAGCTGCGCCTATCAAGCTGACCAGAGACCAGAAGATCATGGTCAGGGCAACGGGCAACAATGAGGACATCAAAGAAGCTTGTTCCCGCGGCTTTGGTAAATCCTTCATTGCGGCGCTTTGTGCCTGGGGTCTTGGCGTGCTGTATCCAGGCTCTAAAGTGGTATGTGTTTCAAGTACCGCTCAGCAGGCAACCATTGTTCTGCAGAAACTGAAACTGCTGGCCGAACAAAACAAGAATATAGCGAACGAAATCTATACCGGCAGTGCCAGGTCTTTGGTTCAGATTTCCAAAGACAAAGCAAAGTGCACATTGAAGAACGGCAGTGTCATTGAGTCTTTTGCTCTGGAAGCTGTACGCGGTCAGCGTGCTCAGTTTACTATTGCGGATGAGGTTCTGGATATCAATCAGGACGATCTGGAAGCCATTCTTGCTCCTACCCGCAACGCAAGACGAGACGTTGCCATGACTTATGGTTTCAAGGATATGAAAAGCAAAGCTTTGTTTATAACAAGCTGCTGCCCTAAGTCCAATGCTTTCTATGACAGTTTTATGCATACTGTAAAGCAAATGGCCAAAGGCGAGAAAGGTTACTTTGCCTGCGCTTTTGACTATACTGCCGCTGTGTCAAACGGAATTACGGATGCTGAATTCTTTGAAAAAGAAAGAGCCCGTATGCCTGAAAGCACATTCATGCTGGAATATGGCAGTATCTTTCTTGGTTCAGACGGAGACTCTGCTTTTCCGTTTTCTTTGGTGGATTCATGCCGGACGCTTAAAAACGTAGAGATGGAGCAGCCAAAGAACAGTAAGTCCAGGTATATCATTACAACCGATATTGCTACTTCCGAAGCAAAAGGTTCTGATAACACTATTGTGATGGTGTTGAAGTTCACAGAACGCAGCGATGGAAGTTTTGCGAAAAAGGTTGTTTATATACGAAGCTTCAATGGGCAAAAGCTGGATGCTTTAACCGAGGAGCTTCGAAAGCTTTATCATACCAAATTTCCTTTAACGGAAAAGATCATATTCGACGCCAGAGGCGTTGCCGATTCTCTTCCGCGGTTCTTCGACAAAGAGTGGCTGGATTTGACAACAGGAAAAGAGTACCCGCCTCTTGTCGTAGACGATGTTCCAAATATGAACTCCGCGGCACTGCAAGTGCTGCATCCCGTAAGGGCTGTTAACACGTTGAACCAACGCATTTACACAAATCTTCGTGTTGCGCTGGAACAAAAAACAATCGAGTTGCCAATCAGCAGCAGGACAATGAGAAGCCTGGAATCGGAAAAGGAAGATGAAAGCAAGCGTCTTTCTATGTATGAACAGGCTGTTTTCATTGAAGCGGATGCGCTTCAGTACGAAATGTCCAACGTGAAAGCCAAAGTAAGCCCAAGCGGCAATGTGCTTTATGACGTTTGGAAAACAGGAGCGCACAAAGACCGCTATTCTTCGTTGGCCTACGGGAACGATTATATTTGCGAACTGGAAAAGGAAAATTTGAAGAAATATAAACACGGCGATGTCTGCGTTGGCATCGTCGATTCTTTTTAAAGGGGGTCGATCCTCATGGGGTTTTTAGATAGGTTCCGCAGAGGAACAAAGACTGTAGAGACTCGGCCTTCTAAAGCCGTGGATCTCGGCAGATCTATTTTTGTTGGTGCTTCCAGAGAAGCAGACGAACAGCAGATTCAGAGCTTTTCAAACTCTAACATAACGTACAGCGGTGAACTTTCAGGGTTTGACTATATGTCTATTCTGAAAGACAAGCAGGCGAACATTGTAAGCTTATACCAGCTGGCTGATTACTATTCTGATGCTGATTCTATCATCCGCGGCATTATTAAGCATGTGTACGTTCCGTTTTCTACAAACTCGCTTTGGTATTTAACCGGAGCGAAAATGAAAACCGTTAAGCTTTTTGAAGATTATTATAAGAAGATGCGGTTAAGAGAAAAGCTCGATGGAGTTATGTTGGAATACTGGAAGTACAATAACGTATTTATCTACCTGATGAACGGACAAATCATCACGCTCCCTCCGCACAAGTGCAAGATCGGTAACGTTGCGTTGAATGGGTTACCGATTGTTGACTATGATTGTCAATCTATCTTGAATGAATGGCGAGCGAAAAGTTATCAGGTTCGGGAGAACTGGATCAAAGATAATGATCTTGAAGAATATTTCAAAGGGTATCCTGAGGAAATTCAGGAAGCGCTGAATAAAGGATCCCAGTACGCTCAGCTGAATCCTGAAAACACCTTTGTGATGCAGGGTTCAAAGGAAAGCTGGCAACGGTATGCTATTCCTTTTATTGCGGCTTGTTTGCCGGCTTTAGCAAAGAAAGAGCTGATTTCCAAGTATGAGGACTCTATTCTGAACCTTGGTATCCGCAGCTTTATCCATGTTACATACGGCGACAAAACAAAAGGTCAAGATATTCTTCCTGATCGTGAGCAGCTTACAGCTGTGCGGCGTTTGTTCCAGCAGGGTATGAGCGGGTTCCCGCTTGTGACAACCAACCATCTTGCTGAAGCGAAAGTTATTCATCCAGATATGGATGACCTTTTCCAGTGGGACAAGTATAAGGTTGTTAACAGAGACATTCTTTCTGCTGGCGGTGTCAGTGAAATCCTTGTAAGCGGCTTATCCGAAGATGGCAGCACGTTTGCTTCTGCTCAAATCTCCATGCAAACAGCGGAAGCGCGTATCGAAGCTGCCAGGGAAGAATTCTGTGAAATCATGACTCGCATCAATGCCAGGCTGACGGAATACATTGATGGGACTTACAATCTGAAGGAAATTCCTGAATTCCACTTCCAGCCGCTGGATATGAGCGGCAAGAAGGCTATCCGTGAAGCTTGCAAAGATCTGTGGTCTCAGGGTCTTGTTTCTACTAAGACAATGGTGGAAACACATGGCTATTCTTTGGATTTGGAACGCGAGCAGCGCGAAAAAGAAGCGTCTGACGGAACCGATGAAATTATGATTCCAAGAGACGTTGAAGCGGCAGCCGTGTCAGAAGATTCCGCTCCGAAAGACAGCGAAGACAAGAAAGACGGGCCAGGGCGTCCGGAACTGGAAGACGATGAAAAGATGTCTGATCCAGAAAACGCATTGAGAAGCAAGCAGCCAAAGCCAAGTTCACCGGAAGGCAGCCTTGGAGATGAGGTAACGTGAAGAATTTTATAACGTTCTTGACTTACTTAATTATCGTTCTGTGGCTTGTAACATTTTTTAGCGGCAATGGAACAAGCCCGCTTTGACGTTTCCGAGCGTCACTAAATAAGTCGGTGAAGTGGTTCAAAGGTAAACGGAAACCTTAGGCGTATCGTGGCCGTAAACACGATTGACTTGTTTATGCCCCTGGTCAGAGTTGGCCGGGGGTTTTTGGTATTAACGGCCTTATGGCTGTTGATATAGATTCGCTCAATATCATACTCTGTCTCCTACCACTGTATGTAGCGAGCACGAAGGAGAACGCGCTATGGACAAAGTTGTGAAAACATGCTTTGCGTCTGTCGTCTCCGAATTACAGCAGTCTGATATTTACATGACTGTAAAAGCTCGAATCTTCGAAACGCCGAAAGCGAATCTAAACGGCGCGCGGGTAACACTCGCCTTTCTGAACGAGATCGTTGAGAATGAAGAGAAGTATATCGGGCTGCCATTGGTTGCTGACGTAAAAGCTTTAGCCAATGGGCGATATGACCATCTTGGTCATCTGTATGACGCAAGAACGGGTCAATTCCACACTACGCAAATCGGATCCTTTTACAAGTTTGAAAAAGAAGACTTTGAAGGCGGCAGCTACTTAATCGGTTACGCCAGAGTAATGAAGCGCAACAAGGCTGTTTGCAAGGCGATTGCCGAGCTGTTTGCTGACGGCGCTTTGAAGTTTTCTTTTGAGATTGCCTGCGGGCAGTGTCAGGAGCTTGAAGATGGGACAATCCTGATTGATGCGAGTGAGAATAACTTTCTGGAAGGTGCCGCTATTGTAACCTTTCCAGCTTGCGAAGATGCTGTTGCGTTAGAGCTTGTGGCCGAATGCGACAGGATCGCGGATGACTTAAGAAAGGGTGAAAATGAAATGACAGATGTGAACACTCCCGCGGAAGTTATCGCGGAAGAAGAACCTGTGGCTGAAACAACTGAAACAGAAAACGATCAGGAAACAGCCGAAGAAGAAGATGCTTCCTGTAAAAAGGAAGAGAATGCTGAAGAAGAAGATGCTTCCTGCAAAAAGGAAGAGAATGCTGAAGAAACTGCTGCTGTTTACGTGACCGAAAGGCATGAAGAAAGAAGCACAGTGGACGCGTACGACGATCAGACACATGAAGCTGTCGTTCAGACTGTAACCGTTGAAACAACGGTTTCTCATGTTGAGAACGAAGAATTAGTTGTCGCTGCGGACGGTGACTCTCCTACAGATCCAGACGCCGGCGATGACGATGCCGGCGAAGAAACGGAAGAAGAAGTGCCGAACGAAGCGGACGAACCGAAGAAGAAGACAGCTGAAGAACTGATTGCCGAATTAACAGAGAAAATAGATGCTCTTTCTAAGGAAGTGGCTGAGCTCAAGGCTCAGCCTGTTTTAGTTGCGTCCAATGAAAAAACCGAAGAATCAATCAATCCTTTCATCGGCAGCATTGAACAGAAGAGCAGCTATTCACTGCTGGAGCCCGTCGGAAAGACGAACCCTGGCTCTTATACCCTTATTTAAAAATTTATACATGAGGTGATAAATCATGGCTGGTTACATGACAAAGCTTCAGGGCTATGTGTATGAAGGCGAACTGGTCAACGGTGCTTCTGGCGCTGTTGAAAACGGTGTGCTGATGGTCCTGGGTACTGGTGCTAACAAAGGCAAGCTGGTTTTGCCTGCCGCTGATACCGATTCCAAGTTTATTCTGAAGGAAGTTGACACCATCTATGATGGTATTCCTGCTTATCGCTTTATCGTTAACAAGCTGGCCGCGAACTATTATTTCGTGGAAAACGGCTTTGAAGTCAATGATTCTGAAGCGTACGACAAGCGTACTTATGCTACCCCCGCTGGCGAACTGCTGCGCGCTAAACCCCTGGTTGTGGGCGAAGAGTTCGTGACCGACAAGATCACCGGCACCCTGGCTGCCGGTACCGCCTACGGCGTTAAGGCCGACGGTACGATCGGCTAATAGGAAGAGGTGAACGAAGATGGCTGAAATTAAAGTGAATCGCGACAGCAAGCTGGTCAAAGTGCTGGCTGCGCAGGCTCGCAACGAACGGCTGGATTCCAACGTGGTGGAAGAAGCCAACAACATTATCTCCGAACTGGCTCAGGATCTGAACCCCCAGAACCGTCATGAAATTGCTCAGACTGTGGCTTTCACAGTGGACGAACTGCAGCAGAAGGAACTGGACTTCCTGAATCGTGTTGCCGACATCAAGAACATTGGTTACGGTGACAAGGCCGCCTTCAACGTGAAGACCGGCGGTATCAAGGCTGTCATCCAGGCGAAGGGTGCTACCACTCCTCGTAGCTACGTGGCTGACCATCAGATCCTGGTTGGCACCAAGGAAATCTCTGCCCGTCCCGCGATCAACATCGTTGATTTCCGCGCTGGCCGGGTGAACATGGCTGACCTGATTCGCGAAGCGAACCGGGAACTGACCAACAAGAAGCTGGGCGTGATCGAAGGCGTGCTGCATGACGCGATCGACAACTTCCAGGGTCCTTTCTATGGCACTGGCAATGGCATCGTGCAGGCCACTCTGGATGCTCAGATCAACTACTTCCGTCGGCTGGGCCCTGTGACCCTGCTTGGCGACTACGCTGCTGTGTCTCAGCTGGCTCCTCTGACTGGTATGGCCGTGAACGCCAATACTAACCAGTTCTCTGGCAACCTGATTGACGAACACAACAACAACGGTTTTATCGGCCGGTATATCGGCAACGAAGTGCTGTCCATGAACAACGCTTACGAAGAAGGCAGCACTACTCCTATCCTGTCTGAAGACTGGATCTACATTCTGCCCGGCGGTCTGACCGCTGATGCCCGCAACCTGAAGGTTGTGAACGAAGGCAGCGTGAATGCGATCGATTCTCAGAGCATCGACGATATGGTTTACGAAATGCGGCTGGATCAGTGGTTCGGCGCTGCGTTCGTGACCGGCAAGCTGCCCACCATGGGTGCTTATAAGATCGGCTAAGCTGACCTGTGAAGATCGGTTAATCCGACCTGACTGTATTTGGAAAAGGGGGAGGAAGATGGCTTCCTCCCCCCTGATTGTTATTATTAGGAAAGAGGGAAAAGGAATGGACGGCGAAAAGCGCTTACGCGTTTATAACGAATGCCGCTACGATATTGGTGTGCGGCTTGTTAACGGTCAGACTTTAAACATTCGCACTGGCAGTTTTCAGATTCTGAGTGTGAATGATATTTTGTTTATTGAAAGTATTTGTGCCGGTAAAAAGTTTTTCTCATCCGGTATGCTGACGATCCGCGATGATTCTAACAAAGTTCTGACGCTGGAAGAAGTTGGCGGTTATACGGATGAATACACAGAGAAACATGTGAGTAACGAAGAAATCTCTGCCATGCTGAAGAAACCTGCCAAGCAGATAGAAGCGTGGCTTAATGATATAAATGATCCTGTTGAGCTACATGCTGTTGGCGTGTGTGCTAAGGAAATGGATCTTCCCTCCAGTAAACTGAAGATCTTAAAGGCGAAACTGCCGAATACAGATTTTCTGGAGGATGCAGAATAATAAGAGGAGGCGCGGCTTGTGAGTATTTCAGTAACAAAAATGGCTCAGGAACTTAAAGACGCGACAGCATGGCAGGCAACTCCAGAAGCTTTGGACGATGAACAGTATGTTGACATGATTGTCCGCGGCATCAAGAAGTTCTATATTGACATAAACCGCGCTTCTGAATACAGCGACAGTAAGCTGATCTGGGATGAAGAAACAGAACAGGAATTGCTGTATGATGCTGATCTGCAAGTAAATGAACAATACTATGTTATGCTGTGCGCTAAGCTTGAATTTTTAAAGAAAGTGCAGAGCGACGTAAATAACATTGTCGGCTATACAACAAACGCCTTAACGGTTACTAATGCCGACAAACCCTATGCAAACTTAAAGGATTCGATTTCTCAGTTGGATAATGAAAGACGAATCGTGTATTACAAAATGGTTGATTATACAATGTGAGAATAAAGGTGAAAGTATGAGTGATTTTACTGTAAAGATCTCCTATAAGAATAGGAATCTTGAAAATGTGAGCGTCAGGACTTATGACTTTCAGCAGTATGCGGAAATGGTAAAACTGGAACTTATGCGAATTATCATGGACGTTGAAGACGTTTTCTATTCTTTACAGAACGGAAAGGCGAAGGAAGAATGGGACGAAGAAACGATGGGCAAGTTCCAGAAAATCAGACACAAGCTTCTGGATCAGGCGAACGCCGTAGAGCGCTTGCCGCAGAACTTGTATCTGCATGATAGGCCGTGTACTGATACCAGCGTAAGCAAGATGCTTGCAGATTTCTTGAACAATAATTCACAGAAGTAAGGAAGGGGAGAGCGGCCATGCCTTATCCATATGTGCCCAAAGGCACGATGAAAAGATTCTACGTGCCGAAAACGTTGGCCGCAGATTTTTCTGAATTTCTTCAAAACGATATTCCGAATCAAGTCATGGATTTTGAGCTGCTTCATGACTGGTATACACAAGAAGAGGAGGATTACGAAGCGAAGTATATTCGCGGCGAAATCTATCCCGATTCCACAAAGAGCCGCTACAGCGATACAGATAATAACATGAACTTCCGTGCTGCGGTTGATAGCGGCATTCAAAAAGGTGATATGTTGATTCAGCCAAACGGCGAAGTGTTTGTGTTGGACTGGGAAGTTGCGCTTGAGAGCAACAACGCTCCGTCTCGTGCTTTGCGGTGCAACATGAATCTGGAAGTAACCAGGTATCAACCGGAAGAGGTTGATGAAGACGGTATGCTTGTTTCTGAAGAAGGCCGTAAAGTTATCGTTTCCAAGATTCCTGCAAACGCCTATCGGTATGACGGTAGACCGGAATACAGCGCTGTATCAGGAACTCCCGGCGTAACGCCAAATGCGTTAACCTTAATGACCGTGCAGCTTAACGAGCAGACCAAGAACATTCGCATTGATGACGAATTTATTTGGGGAAACGAAATTTACAAAATCATTGACGTTAACCACGTTGGTGTGAGCTTAGATGGATCTCACGGCACACTGACGCTGCAGGCAAAGAAAGCGTCTGGTGGTCTGCTATGAGTGAAATAAACGGGAGCACGATCGCCAACATTCTGGCTGACGACGTTTTGTCTTTTGAGTCGATGGCTACTAACTTTTCCAAATCCAGATTTCTTGTGTTGGCAAGCGAATTTGGATCAAATGAGAAGGAATCGGCTGAAATACAGAAATTGGCAGACGCTGTTCAATGCGCTATTAAACAAGACGGCGCTGGGTTCTCGCTTGACATTGATTATCTGGATAATTCTAACTACTTTGAAATCATCCAGAATGGTATGCCAGCGCCTGTTGCCGGTGGTTCTGGCGGCGTTGCGCACAATCCAGACGGATCCACTTATCAAAGCGCTGTTCCTCCTCAGCTCTGGGGGAACACGTTGGACAGTCTGGCAAAAGATGGAATAGACATTACCGGCGAAATCAAAATGATGTTGACCGGTTTATTCCGCGATCATGTGCAAAGCGCCGTATCTTCGCACAAATCTGATATCGCGGCATTAGCTAAAGAATCCGTGTTAAAGCAGCTGCAGTTATAAGGGGTGATTCAGTTGGACATGATGCAGTGGATAAATGATTGGAACACCATTATCAGGCGTGTCATTTTCCCAGACGTGGAACTGAAAACTCTGATGAAGATTCCAGAAAAAACAAACATTATCAATTTTATTGACAAGTATTTTATTCGGGCCGGCTACACAAACAAGCTTGTTGAAAACGAATCTGTACGTATTGTGTATTCCGACATTCAAGGTGACGATACTCCTGTACCGAACGTAAAGCGCAAGATGCTGACGTTTGACATATACGTGAAGATTGAAGATCTTCATAACGTTGGAGAAGATCGTTTGACAATGCGGACACAGTTAATTGCGAATCGCCTGATTCAACTTTTAACAAAAGATCGGTACTTGCAAGATACCGGATACAGGTTCTGGGTTGCAGGAGACTGGGATCTGGGAACACGCACAACAGGCTATGCTCGATACTGTGTGGCTTTTTATTACATGAAAGTCTATTAACTTTAGTCTATTGACTTTTCAATACGAATAACAGCTTAAAATACTGACATTTCAATAATCTGGTGTTGGAACACTGTGTTTGTAGGAGGGCACAGTGTTTTTGACATATATTTATTTTTTACAAGAAAGAGGTCGATATTATGGCCAAGTATGTTGCCGATTTCGGTGGCTACATCGCAGACGTTCCTCATATGTGGTTTAAGCGTTGCGATGGCAAAGTGTTCTATTTCGACGAACTGACCCAGGCTACCGTTAGCCCCACTATTAACTATACCGAAGTTAACGCCGGTTGGTCTCTGTATCCTGTGGCCTATCTGCCCGGTCAGTCCCAGTTTGAAATGCAGATCACTTCTGGTAAGTTCCAGGCCGATCTGTTCTCTATGACCAACTCTACTGAATTTGCGGAAAACACTTCCTATGACATGCCCGCTGCCGAGCACCTGGTGCGCGACAACGACGGTAAGGTTGTGCTGGCCCATACTCCCATCACTGGCTCTGTGTACATCAAGGGTCTGGAGCAGGCTGCCGCTTCCGCCACTCTGACTTCCGGTAAATGGAAGTTTGATTCCACCGATTCTGAAGGCAAAACCATCGTGTTCTTCATGGGTGAAGACGCTCAGGCTGACACTGACGATGACGTTGCTACCGGTATGCCTGTGGAAATCCTGTATCGTTATCAGGTGACCGCCAACGAAGCGAAGATCGATAACAAGTCTTCTGCTGTTGGTGAAGCCATCCTGGTGTATCCTGTGTACTCTTCCAGCGACGACTGCGCCGTGGAAAGCGCCATCATGGGTAACGTTATCCTGAAGGTGTATCGTTGCCGTGTGACGGGTCAGCCTGGTCTGGACGGCTCCTACAAGACCGCTTCCACCTTCCAGTTCACCTTGTCCACCATCGACCCGAAGCGGGACGACGGTAACGCCTATTCTATCGCTTACATCCGGAACTAAGGGTAAGCAAATCTACGTTTCTTGTTTAAGGTTTTGATTTAAACGCGGCCAACGCCGTATAAGGTTGCAGCAAGAGACTGTGCTTTCGCTGAGCACGAAGCGGGGACGCTGCAACGTAATGTTGTGGCGTCCCCTTTTTTATTTTCAGGAGAAAGGAAGAAAGGTATGACAAAGTTAGAAGTTCCTGCGGCAACGGATTTAACAAAAGATGCTCCAGGTCCGGTGCCTGAATCCAAAGTAATTCCTATGTCAAAGGAATTGGATAAAGTGATACCGCCCATGCGCAAAGAAGAAAATTGCGTTAAGCTGGGCGGAAAACTTGTGGAAATCAAACCGACAAAACTTAAGTATTTCAGAAACAAAACAGCCTCTATTTACAGTGTGCTGAAAGTTGTACCCCTGACAGAATTCTTGTCATATGACAAGGGGATCTTTGACAAAGAAAGAGATTCTGACCAAATTTTACTTGACTTTCTTGTGGCTGTTTTCGATAACGAACAGCTGGTTCGTGATAACTATGATGACATGACAGCCGAAGATATTGAAAGGGTTCTTGAGATCTTTGGTCGGGTTAATCATATAAACGAAAAAGAAGAAGCAGCAAGAAAAAACAGGGAAGCTCAGGCGAAGCCCTAACACTTGATGAGGCAGCAGCTGCTGTTGCCGCTCACCTGGGCGAAGTAGATGAAGACAAGATTAATAATATGGCTTATGTGTGGTTCAACCTGGTGCTGGAAGCGCTTGGTAAACGGTTGAACTATGAATCTATTTCTAATTTGTACGGCAACAGTTTTGCGAAAGACGCAGCGAAAGCAATCGCAGCGGCCAATCCGCTCTTAAAGAACGGTAAGGTATCCGGTGGATCTGTAATGGATCTGAAAGGTAAGATTACGATTGTTGATTCGCCGAAGTCTGGTGGAGATAAAGCTGTTGCAAAGAAAGCCGCAGAAAAGGCTCTTGGTGACCTGAGCTGGGCTGAAGGCTTATTCTAAAAGTGAGGTAATTATAAATGAATGAAGATTTTTCTTATAAAGTATTTGAAAGGATGCTGGAAGTTAGCAAGAGTGCTGATGTAAATGATGAAATGCATTTCAGCTGCACATCCGACGCTAACGTACAGTTCCTTTCTGTAGCCAGCAAGCTGGCAAGACATCATGCGCCAAACCCACTTCCTAAGGAGGATCCCGGCTATAATGAATACGAGGATTTGCTGTACTTCTATGAGATGTGGCCGGACAACAAACCTGATTGCGCTATGAAGAAACGGTTCCTTATTGCGGCATATCATTTATGCAAGCTGCATCCAGAAAACATTTTTCCTGTTCCGGAGGAAGAACCGCAGATGGAAGTTTCCTTGGAAAGTTTACAGGAACAGGAGCATGAAAAGACGGAAGCAGAAGATGTTGCTACTGAAACATACGTGCCAGTAAAGGAACCTGAGCATGTGTTCGGGGTGCTTCCTTTTGAAGAAGAAGATAACTTTGGTTTCGATCCGCTGTCCGAAGAGGAGATTGAATCTGGCCGTAAGAAGAATTCTTGGTTTAAGAATCCATTTAAGAGAGGTTGATTAAGATGATTTACGCTGAATATATGATGAAGGCAAAAGATATTGCTATTTCTTTCGATGACGATTCTCAGACATACTATCTGGAGCCTGAGTGGAAAACTTATTTATATGAAAACGAACTTGGCGATCTGGACTCTGTGTCCGGCGCTTATCCGTTAACGTGGTTTGACGTTGAAGACGTTCTCCGGTTGGAGGTTGAACGTTTGAACAAAAAGACGAGTAAGGTAAACCACGTTGTGGACTGGATTTATGATTTGATTTCGCAGAATATTGATCCTATGATGATGCAGGAAGAAACAGAGTATGTTGCTAACGTACTTGAATACTTGAAGTTCAGAGCGGAACATCCTTCTCAGACGTTTGAAGAGGAACCCTTACCAGGTGATGAAAAGATTAAACAGCTGTTCCAGAGCGGAATGAGCTTCTCTAAAAAAGAATAAAGTTAAAGATAAACAAAACCGCGTGGATAATCACGCGGCATGCAGAAAAGGATTGTCTGAGTTCGATTCTCAGGTTCTGCGTATGTTATTTATACAAAAATTTTAACACATCATTTAATACACTGTCTGATTTTTTGATGTATTTTTCGAGTTTTTCTTTTCCGCGCATTCTATCCGTATATGGCCAACATACGGTTCCGCACTCTTTGCACTCCCATGCGTCGCCGTGTTTACCAAATTCCGTTTCATCACGAATAACGCCACATTGTTTACATAAACATTGTGTATGATCACACATTTTTCCGTTAATTTCGGAAACGCAGATATACATTGACCTTTCTACGGAAGGAGGATAAAAATATTCGCCTCCGCACTTAGGGCATTTAACTCCGTTTACCTTGACTCCTTCCATGGTTATCATCTCCTTTCTGTGTTTCTAACATTATATAGTAAATTTGGTCGTTTGTCAATAAAATTAGGAGGCGATATTATGTCTGACCAAACAATAAATATTGATATTAAAGTCAATACTCAAGAAGCTATACAAGACATGAACACATTTTCTGAAGGTGTAAAAGAAAAAGTGTCTGAAATCAAACAGCTTCAAGAAGGTTTTTCAAAAGCAAAAACACATGTGGATATCGATCAAAGATATGATCCATTTGTAGATTATAAGACGTTGACTGGTGGAATCGAAACAGCCACAATGGCTTTATCAAAAATGAGGAGTGGTCTTGAATCGATTTCTAAGTTAATGAGTTCTGGTGATTTTACAGACAGCATGACAGAAGCGTTCCGTTCTATGTATCAAACCATTGCTACAAGTATGGAATCTTATTCAAAGAGTATTTCTGCATTATCTAAAAAAAGTTTCAATGCTATTGATAAGATTAACCAAGATGCAATGTCAAAAACTTTGCGTACAGCATCAGCAACCGGCATGCGTGCCGCTGAAGAAGCGTCATTATTGTCGTCTATTTTATCTGGGAAAAATAAAGACTTATCTACTGGATTAAGCGCGTCCAAACTTGGATCAATTATGCCTGCATTGAGTATGGTTGCAGAGAAAAAAGCAAAATCATATCAACAGGCCCTTCGTGGTTCTGCGAGTTTAGACGATTTGGCTGTTGCCATTGCGAACGATAAAACATTTGTGAAAACTGTTAATTCTATATCTTCCGGAGCTATGCTTTCCTCTTCTCAAATGAGAAATCTAGCTAAAGCAAGTGTGTTAGCTTCTAATCGTTTGATAGCAAACGACAAACAAAAATCTTGGAATGAAGCCGGATTGACCGCACAACAAGTAATGTTTGTTACAGATTTACTACCTAAAGAATACAGGTCTGCTTATACAACGTATGGTAGAACTGGACGTTCTGCACCAACATTATGGGAGACAGGCTCAATTGGTAGAAATGATGAAAAAGCGTACTCAGCGTTTAGGAGTCTTGTAAAAAATGGTAATATCCAGGCGATAAGACTTGGGCAGCAAGCCGGTCTAGTTAGAGCAAATAATGGCTTCTATGAATTTTCCTCCAAACCAAATGCCGATCAATTAAGTGCATTAGCAAACCTTGCTGTAAAAACTATTGTTGACGCAAAAACTTCTTTACCATACTATCATATCGATAGGAACAGCATTGATCAGGAAGAAACACTTATTCGTAGACAAAACAAAACATATAATGCTGCAATGGAAGTTGTTGAAGCTTTATCTAAACATGGTGTAAAGCCAGCAGATGTAGATTTTTCTAGCGATAAAATGAAATTTATAGAAGGTACAAAGTACAACAAAGGACTTGTAAAAATTAAATCGCTAGGAACGCCGGATCAATACGTGATCCCAAATGTTGTTGTAGGTGAAAATGGTCAGATTTCGTTCCGTGATCCAAAATGGAAAAAAGAAAATGGTGTACAAACAACTGGCAACGACCATTTTGTAACAATTGGTAATAGCACTATTACTAATTTGCTTGGCATGCGAGGAAATAATACATATGGTTATGGTCGCGATGAAGAAGGTAACGCAATCTACCGTACGCCTAAATTGATTAAGCTGAACACAACTGGAACAATTGGCTCTGACGAGACAATTAAACCGTTACTTAAAGAGTTTACGGATCCGAAAACAAGACAAACTTCTCATATTGTAGATTCAGAACAACAAGCGTTTGCCGATAGACTTAATAGGCTATATAATAGGGCTGAAACGCTTAGATACGGTTTGCCGGGGCAGGAAAAAGAGTATGTTCGTGCTTTTGCGGACGCAGAAAGCATGACGATGGTTTTAAAAGACGAGTATGATCGTATAACAAAAGAATTTGCCGATGCTGGTATGGCAAATCCTTTTGATAATATGGATGTAACCTCTCCGCCTAACTTCGGAAAGGCAATGAAAGCCATTGATGTCGGAAGAAAAAAGGCTACACCGGGATTTCTTTATCAGAATCTTGGATATAAAAACAATCCATATGCTGCTCTTGTAGATTTTTCGCAATTAGCAAAATACGCTGGTGTTACAGATAAAGATTCGTTTATGCGTGTAAACGAACTGTTGGATGGTGTCAGTTTGTTTGATCCATCTGTTTTAAACACGAACGCACAAATGCGTGCTGGTGTTGGTAATACAAAATTTATGGGTCAAGCAGAAAACTGGAGAAAACTTTTAGTAGGAAGCCATCTTTTAGAAAAAGCTTACAATAGTAAACAACATCGTGGATTGATTGATATAAATGAACGCAATGCGCTATATCCAGGTGATAAAGGTTATTCCTTTTATATGCCGCAAATTGGTTTGTCGGAAAAAGAAGTATCTTCATATGTAGAAGAAATGGATCGTTTAGCAGGTTCGTCTAAACAGCAAGATATTGATCGGTTAAAATATTTGCGAGATACGTTTTTCTTCGACATTATGGATCCGAAATATCAAGCACTGATCTCGGATTCTTCGGTGAAAGGCGAAGACAAATTTCGTGTTTTAACAAAAGAGCTTTTTGAAAAACAGTTTCCTCAACAATCTCCAGCAAAAATTAGGGAAGATGGTTTTTATGAATTAACAGCAAAACAACAAGCCGATTATTTTTACAAGGCATTAGAAAAAGGTGGTTTGTGGGTTAATAAAACAGCCGCGGATTTTTCTACAGATAAAGACTTTATTCCTGAATCTGTTGCCACCGCTATTGGTGTTTCATTAGAAGAACGCGTACAATCAGCAAAAAACTATGAACAGATTTTACATAATCTTGAAACAGATGAAAATACCAGAATAAACGAGCTCAACAAAACAGCTACTGGGCGTATGCTAGTTGCTACCGGAAATATTCATGGATCAATGGCAAATGCACTGATTGGTTCTACAATAAAACAATACGAACAGCGCAGAGACAATCAAGAACTATTTCTTCCGGCGCGTGGCGTAGAAAACAGATTAACCGGTATATTGCCAGGTTCACCTTACGGTGAAATGTTTAAAGGGTTGTTTGGTGTGGAGGCTTCTGGGAAATATCGCCCTCTTTTCCATTACGAAGGAGATGCTCATTCTGTTATCATGAAAACGATGACAGAAGAGCAACAGAATGCAATAGCAGCCAATGCAAGAGCGGCTCGGATATCTTTGGGCCGAAACCCTGCTGCGCCAGGTGAATATGGTGTTAATATCAAAAACATGGGCGATTTAAAAACCATACAGAGAGCGCTTGATGCTTTAGGTATGGAGTATGATGATACTGTTTATACAGATCCTGGATTACAGTTTCAATTAATGACTGGTGACTACGATGGTGATACGGCGTGGGTTATACGGCATCTTTCTGAATATTCTTCTGAAAGTATGCAATACAGAAAAGAACAGCTACAAAAAGCGCGTGAAACTATCAGAAAAAGACTTGGAACTACACCAGAAAAAGCAAAACAAAGCTTTAATCCAAACACTGCAATAACTGATTACAGCATTGCAAACGCCAATGCACAAACAACAATGGGCCAATCAACGTCTGCAATTCGAAATATTATTGAAGGTTATGATTTAAACGATCCTGCGTCTTGGGTTGCTATGGCACAAGCAATCGATGCTTATGATAGGGGTACATCAGAAGCTATGAAAACAGGTGAATTTGTTTCACTTGATCCGCAAGCTGCCAGCGCATCTAAACAAGGATCGTTGTTTAGACGTTTCGTTAAACAAATATATGCATTATCTAACGATGCCGAAGGTGCAAATCCAAACATTTTTTCTACAAGATTGCCGTTAATGCGCGAGCGCGCAGAATTAGTTAATGCTTCTCAGGCATTTGCTATGAGAAGAAAAGGTAAAAATGTTGGTGATGTTTTTTCTGGTTCGCTTGATTCATGGCTGGAACAGACGTTTAATCCAGAAACTAAAGAAGGACAAGCCGCTAATTTTTACGGCGGATTAATGAAAAACTTTATGGGCGGATATCGCCTACCAAATGCGAACGATATCCAATCTGGACGTTTGCTTGCATTAGATTGGTATTCAGACATCCAGAAACGCAGATCTGCTGGTGAAGATGTTGATGAAGAATCAAGTAGATATAGCTCATTTGTAAACAGGTTAAGACAACTCGAAGAAGACGGGCAAACACAAGAAAGAAACGCAGAACGTATCAAAGAAATAGAAAAAGAACGCGCAAAATTAATCAAAGAAGGAACGCCTGAAGCACTACAGCAGGCAGAAACGCTACAAGCCGAACAAAAGCTTCGTTCTGTTTTGAACCGTCCGATGACAGATGAACTTAAAAAAGCAAATGATGCATGGGACGAAGAAATGGCAACCAGAGATAAAGAGATAAAGGATCAAATTTCTAAAAATCAACAAATGCTTAGATCCGCTGGTGTTGACGAAAACTCGGAGTTTAGAGGAAGGCTTTCAAGAGTTCTTAGAGCTAACCCAGAAGCGCTTACAAAAATGAACTGGTCTGATGTAACTCCGTGGATGTATTTTGAAATGCAAAAAGATTCGGCAAGCGGTAATAGATTTACTTTGTCTGGAGTTTCTTCACAAAATTTGCTTACTGGTAACGCTGTTCCAACGCATGGCGCAATTCCGTTTAATCCATATCCTCATGATGATGCTGGAATAATGCGCCAACAAGAACGCATTATGGCGCGAGAACTTGATGCTGTTAATGACAAAAACAGAATTTTACCACTATGGGATTCTACAGAAGCGACCGTTTTTGGGTCGCTGAGACACGGTACATTAGAAGCTTACTTAAAAGAACGCATGGCCGGTAGAACCGCAGACGCATCTGAACTTCTAGTTAAATCTATATCTGATGCAGCTAGTAATGGCGCTAGTGATTTATCAAAATTAAATCTTGTTGTAAAACAAAATGATGATAAAAGTTATAGTGTTACTGGTGTAGATGCAACCGCGAACAGTGCAAATGGGATTAATTCAGCTCTTGGTAAGTTTGATCCATCGACTGGTAAGTTTGTTGGTGGTACATTAGCGACATTTGCCGATGCAGTAATTGAACAAACTTTAGCGAATGGTGGTCGTATTGCCAACGTAGAAGGTTTAAACTATCAATATGGCGGTTCCGAAGGAATACGAGCGCTCAATCAAAACGAAGTTTCTGGACGCGGTGTTGGTATTATGTTCCCAAACATCACATACACAAACAGAAACGGTGCGGAAATAAAAAAGGGCGGCACATTTGCGCCCGACCTTATTATGGGTGATAAGAACGATCGTTTTACTATGTATGACTATAAATCATCTCAGGCTGGCTCTTACGATGCTTTATACCAAATGATGGTTTACGCAAAAGACATCCAAAACAAAGCAAACGAATGGCGTAAAACCGGTGATAAAGGACTTAAAAAACAGCTTGACGAAATGGGTTGGAGTCAATACGTTGACGATCAAGGAAACTTAAAGTTTGACGCGTTTAAAGCATATAATACCGCTACTGGTGTACTTACTTCTATTAATGCGGATCAGTCAATTATTGATCGTGTATATGATTATTATGAACGCGGCCAACGCGCAAAGATGGAAGATGCTCGTTCTGGTAAAATGATGACAGTTGGCTATAATATTTTAAAAGAAGCTCTTGGTGATAAATATGGTGATGTTGCTGTTACAGAAGCATTGCAAAAACCAACATCTATCCAAGAAATGATGTTTAACTCTGGTGCTTTTCAGGGTAAAAATGAAAGTTATAAAAATTTTATAGTTCAAAAGTATGGCCAAGACGAAGAGTTATTAATGGATGTTAACTCTTTTGTTAATCAGCAACGTCGGAAAAACGGCAATATAGATATGGGCGGTTTCTCTCCATATGTTATGTACAAAGATAAACTTAGTACGTTGTTAGATTCTTCAACAATTGACGCAATGAAAGAAGAGTTTAAAGATAATCCTGCGGCTTTAGCTGAATTAGTAAAGAGAACATCTCTTATGGAACGCGTTAGAGAAGGTTTGTTACAACAAGAGCAAGAAGCCGTTGTAAATGGATTTAACGACGTTGATTCATATATTAGATATGCTGCATATGGAACTAAACAATCGTCTGGTTTGCAAGCAATTAACTCGATAACAAAACAAATAGAAAATGCAGCTGCTGTTCGCGAAGGATTAAAACAAGATAGCACATATGTGAACGAAGATGGGTCATGGAAGAATAAAGACATCGAAAATCGTTATAATGAATCTTTAGAACGGCAAAAGAAAACACAGCAGTTCTTTGAATCTGCTCTTCCAAAATTAACAGAAAACCAAATCAGACAAAACAATCGTCAATTTGAAAGCTTAATTCCTGAACAAGCTGATAACTCTATAGAAGCGCGAGTTCAAGATTTATATAATAAGCGGCTTGAAAACGTTCAGTCGTATATCCAACAGCAAGAAGCGTATATCGAAGAGTATCAAAATAAACTCGATCAAAAAGATAAAAACGGAGAATTAAAATTTCAAGAAGGCTCTAAAGAACGAGAAGCTATTGAAGCCATGATGAAAAACGCTGAGGCAAACAGAGATAAAGCCTTAGAACTATTTAATGGCGATTATTTAATGAAAGACGCCAAACGACAAGTTGAACTCAGCGAAGAAGTGTTAAAATATAACCGTGACCGTCAGTCTCGTCAAACCGATCGAATGATTTCTCAAATGGATCGGATTAAGAAGGGCCGTGCTGGATATTACAGTAATTCTATTACTGGCAGAGCCGCCAGACAGGTGCAGCAGGAACTTTGGCAACGGCAGTCTATGCAGGATCAGTATCAGACTCAGCTTGAACAGTGGCAGATCGAACAAAAAAAGTATACTGACGGTAATGGAAACATTACAAATCAGGAACAGTATGATAATGCTGCTCAGCATATAGAAAAGCTAAATACAGCGATTGCGCAAAATAAAGCTGCGATGGCGAGCCTGAATGGTGTTGGCGGCACAACAGCCGCCGTGTTTGGCCAGATCGGACAGGCTGTTGATTATTTAATGACGCGTCTCGGACGGCAGATGTTCCAGAAAGCCTTGGCTGAAGCCAAGAGATTCATACAGGAATTTGATTCTTCTATGAATGAAATTCAGGCGATTACGTTAAAATCAGGCACACAGATGGAGCCAATTCGGAAGCAGACAATCAGCAAAGCAATTGGAATGCGTACTTCTGTTTCCAATGTGGCAAACACGGAAGCTGCGCTCTATCGTCAAGGCTTATCTGACCAGGAAGTTTCTTCCCGTACGGACGCTATCATTAAGTTTGCTACCGTTACAAAGCTGAACGTTACGGAAGCTACGAAGATCATTACTACGGCTCTCCAGAACGATCTGGTTGCTTCAGCTGAACAGGCGATGGACGCTCTGGTTGCTCTGGGTGACAGTGCCGCTACTACTGCCGCGGAAATCGGTAAGGGTATGCAGAAGGCTGCCGCGTCTGCTAAAGTTGCTGGTGTTTCTTATGCGGAATTAACATCCTTGTTAACGCTGGGTACAAGTGATACGCAGCTGAGCGGTACGCAGGTTGGTACTGCTTTGCAGACCGTGTTTACGCGGATGCGCAGAATCAGCATGAGCGGGTTTGCGGCTGACCAGAACGGCGACAAGACAACGGCCAGCGATGCAGAAGCCGCGCTGCAAACTATTGGCGTGGATCTGTATTCAGATAAAAACCAGGGAAAGATGCGCGGAGCCTATGAGATTCTTCGTGACATCGCCAAGGTGTGGGAACACTTAAGCGATGTGCAGAAGAGCCTTGTTACAAACGCTATGGCCGGCACCAGGCAGACAAACATTTTCAGCACGCTGATGGAAGGCATGTCTGAAAACGGCGGGGAACGCATGGATGAGTATCTTGGACTTGCTGACGGAAGTCAGGGCATTACACAGTCCAAGTACGAAATTGCGATGCAAAGCCTGTCTGCTGCCATGAATGAATTTAAAAGCTCCTTTGATTCTATGGTTGAATCGCTGGTAAGTAACGGCACGATCACAGGCGTTATCGATGGTTTAAGCGGTATTTTCCAGTGGATTTCCGGTATTGCGTCAACAGACGCCGGACGTGTTGGGGTTGTGTTTTCTGCGATTGCTGCAGGCATCACCGCGATCGGTGTTGCGGCAGCTACGGCAAAGCTTGGGCTTGGGCCAATTTCAACTATTATTGGTCTTATTGTTGGTCTTCTTGCTGGCGGCGGCTTAATGGGTCTAACAAGTTTGTTCTCTATGCCGTCTCAGGCTGAGAAAGCTGCTGCACAACGTGAAAAAGACTATCAGAATGTACAGGATAAAAAAGAAGCACGTGATTCTGCTCAGACGATTCGTCAGGATGCTATTGATAACGTGAGAAAACTTGGTAAGGCATATGAGGAATTGAAAGACAGTGAAGATCAACTTGCTAAATCTGATGCCGCGTCTAAATTGAGAGCAGGCTTGTATGAGTTAAAGGATGCCTTCCCGGAATTGAGTGAGGAAATTCTGGGAGCAATTGAGACATTATCAAACTGGGAAGCGGCTGTAAAAAGTGCGGATGAAAAAGGACAAGAGTATTTAAAGAAGAACGCCGAGCAATATATAACTGATGTCCGAGATAATCAACTAAAGAACGCTCAAGCTGAATATGAAGCAAGATTAAGCGGTAAAACGTTTACACAAGAACGAATTGATAATTTAAAAGATACACTCAGGACGGGTATTGTAACTCTTATTAAAGGTTCTGAGGGATACGATAATGCAAATGGCGATGCTCTTGAGGATTTTGCAAATGGGATGCTTCATGGTAAATCCTATACTACAAATCAAACTAATTTGCAAACATCTTCTAATCGACTCAAAGCAGCTCAAGAAACATTAGGTTCATTGGAAGCTGAAAATTCATACGATCCTGATGTTGAAGCGAAAATAAAAGAAATCGAAGGTAAGATAAGTTCATCTGAATCAGATATTATTTCATCTTGGCCAGATTTGGCACAAGAAGCCATAAGTATTTTAGGACCAAGCAAAGGAAAAGCTGTCGGAGGAAACGAGATAAGTCTATTAGATAAGATATTAACTTCATACAATAACGCCATCGATAAAGACATTGATCAGTTTCCTCTTTTTGATTTTCTTTCTCAAGATACTTTGGACGCTTTAGGATCATTAGACTTTGATAATATAAATATCGAGAACAAAAATGTTTCATCTGTTTTAGAGTCAATATATACTGATTTATGGAATTCCATCATGGAAGATGATAATTTCAGCAGTTTGTCCAATGAAAAAGACCGTCTTGTTGGTATACGAAGTAAACAAGCACCGAAACTTCAAGAAATTGAAGCAGCAAAAGAAGAAGTTAACAAAAGCCAAAAAGGACATGATGATTTTCAAAGCAATTTTAACCAAAGCAAAGCTGCTGAAGATGAACATATTAAAGATTATATGACAAACTTATATAACTCAAATGACGATTTTAAAGACTTTGTTGACACCCGTTTTTCAACTAACACAACAGCCGGACTTTTAAAAGCAGGAAAGACGGATTCAATAAAACCAGAAGATGCATCAAGTTTAATGTCGGATATTGCGACACAATTAGTTGATCCTAAAATTGTAGAGCAATTTCAAGGCGAGATGGAAGAGATTAACAAGTCTTTTGCGGAAGACCAGATTAAAGAATATATCAACGGTTTTACAACAAAACAATACGGCGAAGAGTTCATGACGACGCTTCTTGAAAACATGTTTAAATCTGAAGCTTATGATGAGAATGGAAAACTTAAAGAGGATTTTTTGAAAGAAGGACATTTGGATACAAGTAAAATTGCTGATTGGGTTCTTGGCAAATTTAACGAATATAAAGGCAAAAAAGATCCGACAGCCGCGCTTGTTGAAGCCAATAAAGACAATGCCGTATTTCCATATTATTTCCATAGAGGTCAAACAGACGAAAAAGGATTTATGGATTATGAAAGCGCCAGGGATTGGATCATCACTCATGGTGGCACGATGACGGATTTAACAGATAAAGATAAAACGAGCATTTATCAATCAGCAGGAAGCAACATTAACGCATTGATTCAAAAAGCAAATGAGGGCAATGCGAACATCATGCTGAAGAACTTTCTGGAAGGAAAAGATTATATATTTAAAGATGAAAAAGGTAAAGAGAACCCTGTGCATATTGGCGGCTTAGATAGTTATGAAACCATTCAGGGATTGGAAGACGCGTACGACCGATTTGGTCTTAACGGTGAAATCTCAACGCTTCTTGCTCAGAACCCTACAATGCTTGGATTGTACTCCATGGCGAAAAACGCAAAACCAGAAGATCAAACTGCTGCATATCAGACATTTAAAGAAGCTGCTAAGAAAATGCAGGTTGGTCAAGTGAGCGGCAGCGCCATTTACGATGCGGTTATTGGCGGATTGCAAGATAGAAGTCTTAATGTTACTGATCTTAGAACGGACAGCGCATATACCGAAGTGTATGCTGCATTTAAGAGTTTTGCTGGTGAAGCTGCAGATGAATACTTGAACGCAATTGAAAGCGGAGCTGAAGCTGGCGTGGATGAAAACATCAAGAAAGCGGTAGACAAAAGTGTTTCCGCGAATCGGATTAAGGAAAAAATGCAGTTTATTCCTGGATACAGCACGTTTAGCCAGAACGCTTTAACTGAAATGTACGGCACGGATGCTGAGAAATTTTCTTTGCGGAAACAACAAGCGTCAAGTATGGCTGATCTGGACAGCTACAATGCTGCTGTACAGCGCTATCGGGAAGGCAAAGCGAGGGAAGCGGATTTTGCAACAATCGCCGCCAGAAGCATGTATAGCGAAGAACAGCTGAGAAATCAGTATGGTTCAGAAGCGATGAAGGTCGATTTGCAAAATGAAGCAGATATGTATCGCGCCGACAAGGTTGCAGAAGCAAATAATACAATTGAAGCTATGAGAAATGGCAAGGCAGATGCGGTAACTATAGCTCGTGCAAATCTTAATTATATAAAACAGGGGTATGCGTTCGATCTAAACACTCATAAGTTTACTGACTATAAACCGAAAGATGAAGATGAAATAACGTTTGCGGCACGCAGAGCTTCTTACAACAGACAGGCAGACGAGAGTAACCTCACGCCGTTGTGGAATGCTCTTTCGGACAATACAGATTGGTCAGACAAAGGGATTACAACCCGTCTTATAAAAGGAAAATACGAATCGGATCAAATCAACAAACTTCTTGAGGATTCCACTTTCCGCAACGCATTGAGTCTTGGTTTGGGTGAGAACTCTACATACATGCAGAATTTAGCCAATAGAAGGGCTACTGGAAAAGCTGGCACTTTTGATGAAAACTACGGTGAATGGATGAAGCTGATTTTTGGAGACGATTACAATGATAAAAATAACGGTATTACTTCTGGGAAATTCGTCATTAGCCAAAATATGAGAGATAAATATAACGAGCTTGTTCAAAATGGCAAAGGAGCAGCATTGGATGAATTGTTCTCTGCTATGGCCGGCGGTGATATCTTTAGAGAGATCCTGGCCGGAGGCGAGGGAGACATCAATAGCGCAATTCAGCAATATGCGGATCAGAAATACACTGATCTTTTCAAAAACGTAAAGAATGGCCAGCAGCTTGCTCATGATGTAACCATGTTTAAAACCGGAACGGCTGTTGATCAGGCTCAAACGGCAGAACAATACATGAACACGGTTCGGGCACAGCAACAGGCGCAGTGGGCAATCGATGCTATTAGTAAAAATTCTGCAAATAATACAGCTGAAAACAGATCGATGATTACATCGTTGCTTGGGTTAGAAGACGTAGACGTTAAAAGAATGATAGATGAAAAAAATACCAAACAAATAGAAGACATGATTAAAGACAGAGTAAAAGAGACGCAAGATAGTCTTTTAAAAATGTTTAATGGGTTCTTTGATGGTCTCGATATGGATAATACAGATTGGAACAAGATTAAGGCACAAATTAACAGTATGGATGCTGGGCCGCTTAAGGATATGTTCGATGCAATTTTCGCAGCATATGATTTTACAAAAGGAACGGTAAATAGCAGCAATGTGAAAAATCTTGGTGATTTGTTTGATCAGGCAAAAACTGACTTTGCGGATCGAGCTCAGGCGTACGAAGGGTACACTAAACTTCATAAAGCTTTGAGCAAAAAAGGAAAAGATAACGATTTTGATAATTGGCTGAACAAGACGGATGCAGAGAAAACAGATCAATCATTCAAAGAACTGTTAAACGGGATAGACAAAGATTTTGACTGGTCTTCCTTTATGAGCAAAAATTCTGGCGCTGCTTTAATATTAAAGATGATTCAAGATGAAAAAATGTCACCTAAAGACGCAGCCATTGCTATGCAATATAGTCAGTTTAATGGTCAGCAAACATCGGCTTATACGGATGCGATGCTGACAACGTTGTTTGGCGGCGGCTTTGGTAAGGATCTGTTTAACAATGGGGAAATTGATACATCTAAATTGAGTGACTTATCAACGCTTCTTGAAACTATTCAAGGAGATGAAGCTGGAGCGGCAGCACTTGATGAACTTACAAGCAGATTTGAAAGCCTCAATAACGCAATTAACGCTCTGAATCTTGGAGAACTTGAAAATGCGAAAAAATACCTGCGAGATTTCAACGAAGAAATAAAGAAGAAGCGGGCTGATGATTACGCGAAGTATGGAGATTACGCGGAAGATGTTGCAAACGCTATGGATTTATTTAGCAAAAACACAAAGAAAGCTTCGGCGGCTCAAAAAAGTTTTAATCAAGAAATGAGCCGAGTTTCCAAGAATCAGTATGCAAGAAACCAGTGGAGTAAAGGTAAACGTGATAAAGACACCATTTCTCAAATTGCTCAAATGACAGACTTATCAGAGAGTTTTATAAAAGATAAGAATAACAAGAGTCTAATCGATAGATTGCTTAAAAAGTCTGAGAGTGCAGATAAGAAATCGGTTGAAGCATGGGCGAACGGTATGTCTGAAGATCTTTCGCAAGCTTTAACAAAATCGTTTGACGGAAAAACAATTGATCTTGGCGATGGGGTCAACATTGATCTAAGTAGTGGGAGCACTAACATAGATTTCGGCGATGCGATTTCGCAACTTGGAGGTTCACTTAATGCAGCACAACAAGATATAATTAAGCAACTGCAGCAGTGGGGCGTAAAAGGACACATTGAGATTACAAAAAATGGAGATACAGTTTCTGCCAGAGTCGTAATTGACTCACTTGGTAAAGGCAGTAAAGGCAGTGGCGGTGGCGGAGGTGGCGGTAAAAAGAAAACCGCTGGAGAGAAGCTAATTGAAAAACAAAAGCAAAGTACCGCCATTAATGACCACGAGATTAAAATGGTTCAATCGCAAGAAAATTACTATGAAGGACGCAGCGAGTTGGGTTATTTGAATGAAACCATTAATTCTGAACAAGCGATTAGAAGACGCTATGGGAGAAGGCTGGAGAAGCAGAATAAAGAGCTGCATAACCAGCTGAAACAAACCAAGCGAGGTTCAGAAGAATGGTACAAGCTTCGTGATGCCATTATGGCTAACGAAGAAGCTCAGAAAGAAAACACAAACGCAATCGATGCAAACACCAGAAAGATCAAAGAGAATCAATCCGCTATCCGGAAATTGAGAATGGATCTGGAAGATACGGTAAAAACAGAAATTGAAACCAGAATCAAGGAAAAGCGTGATATGTTGGAAGGCCGCGCTTCTATGGAACAGACCATTCTCGGCATCATCCAGGAACGCTATCGGAAAGAATGGGACCTGATCAAACGTGATATTGATAAGAAAAAAGAAGCGCTGGAAGAGGAAAAGAAGCTGATTGACGAACGTCTGCAAGCCAGAAAGAACGCCGCGGATAAAGCTTCCAAGTATGAAGAACTTACCGAGCTTCAGAACCAGCTTGCGATGATTTCCATGGACAGTACCCGTACGAAGGATGCTGCCGACCTGAGGAAACGTATTGCGGATCTGCAAGGTGATATCGCCTGGGGAACCGCAGAGGACGAAGCGAACAACCAGAAGGACGCTTTGGATGATAGGATTCAGGCGTATAACGAGTTTGAACAACGCGGCGACGAGGCGCTTGAAAAGTATCTGGAAGACGCCAACAACTTTGCCGGCGAAGTAAACAAAGTGCTGAAGATGAGTCAGAAAGACCTGATTAAGTGGCTGGAGAAGAATGACGACGAATACAAGAACAGCTTAAATAACACAAAAAAGAGTATTGTTGAAGGTTGGACAGACCTGTACAAGCAGATGAAAGGAATTACGGATACCTACTGGAAAGAGATTAACAAGATTCTTGGTAGCAAAAAGAGTTACATTAATTATATGAAAGGTAGCTCCGAATACAAGAACGCTTCCAAAACTGAGCAGAAGGAAATGGAGTATCAGTGGGGTTTACAGTATGATAACTATACAGCCGCCTTAAAGACTGGATCAAAGTATTCTCATAGTGATGATTGGGCGAGTGGTGAAGGAAAGAAAGATGGTAAAAAAGGCGGAAGCGGCAGTGGCAGCGGTGGAGGAGGAGACCTGGCTGAATCCAGAAATGAAAATGGTGGCAAACCGCTACACGGGTATAAAGTGACCGGGATGAAATATGTGTATACTCCGGACTTAGATTCAAAAGGCAAACAAAAATGCGACAGCAACGGAAATTTACTGGCGAAGCAAACAAATGCTAAGATCAATAAAGTATTTTCACTGGGCAACTCTGCCTATAAAGATTTAACTTGGAAACAAGTGAAGCAAGAAGCGCAAAAATATATTGATAAATATAATGGAAAATCGTTTTATAATAAAGATAATAAGTCTACTACCTCTTATAGGGGTTTAACGTTGAGCGCATATAAGGAAGGTGGCGTTGTTGATTATACCGGCCCTGCTTGGGTTGATGGTACACCTACAAAGCCGGAAGCTTTCCTGAATGCTGTTGATACGAAGAATATCCGTGATTTACTGGACGCTTTCAACTACATCAAGTCTCCGCGCATGACTTACTATGACACGATGAAGAACATGGGGAACACCAATAATTCCATTGGCGAAGTATCTGTTACGATCAACGGCGCAACGTTTGAAGATGACGCGGATTATGAAAAGATTGCTCAGCGCGTAGGGGAGGAATTTGCCAAAGAGCTTCAGCGGCAAGGCTTCTCTACGGCGAGATACAATTTCTAATTTATTTAACTTGTTTTACGGGAGGGAGGAGTTATCCTCCCTCCCTATCTCTGCATAGAAAGAGAGGTGATGCGTATGCAGGGTGGATTTTCTTTTTGCGGTGTTGACATTATGAAGCTCGGTTTGGAGTACGCGCCGGAGTATTCCAATACCTATGTGTATAGCGGCGCAACGAAAAATATCGAGGAACAGAAGGTTGACGCTCACGATGGCGGCTACTTCTATGGTGTTTCCACGCCGCCAAAGGATTTCACGCTTCGGTGCTATTTTGAAGACAAAGACATCCGGGATGGAATTTTCAGCAAAGTGGCTGCTGTGTTCCGAATCGGCAGAACGGGGAAGCTGGTATTCCAGAAACGGCCATGGTGCTGGTACACGGCAACTGTGATCGGGTTGGAAAACAACCAGCTGGTGAACTTCAAAAATGGTTTTGTTACCATCAAACTGCGGGCGTATTACCCGTATGCGCGATGCGATCAGCTGACCATTGATCCATATGATTTGAATCAGTATGACATTCTTCGTAATTCTGCTATTTTGACCAGTACAGAGAAGCTGCCGTCTATGGATTTGATTGCAGACGGAGAAACGCTGGATCATGTAATTGATTTTAAACTATACAACCCAGGTACAGAGCCAGCGTGCGTTGCCATTGAAATTGCCGGAGACGCGGTGGACGGTATCAGCATTAAGAACCGGACAACGGATCAGACCGTATCTTTTGTGGCACTTAGCAGCGCTTCAACCGGTGGGCGATACGTAGTGATGGACAGCATGAACGGAAAAACTGTGTTAACAGACGGCGACACGTCCCAGCTGGCGTTCCTTTATCATGATGCCGGCTTTTTAAATCTTGCTCCTGCGTATCCGATTCTGCGGAACATCGCCGCAACATGGGAAGACAACGCAACCACCGTCAACGTGATCGACACGATAGAAGAGGACGTTGTTGGAAAATACATTTATTTACATGGTGATTGGCACAAAATCTTGACCATGGAGGATGAGCATACATTGACCCTGGCGTCTACACCTGGTGAAGCTGGATTTGAGACGACGGAAATTGTGACCATGAACGAACTGACAATTGTACCGAAAGGAAACTTTTCCTTAACAAAATTAAACTTCCGGTATTTACCTACTTTTTCTTAAAGGTTGTGAAAGGATATGATAACAAAATCAAGAAACTTGGTTCTCGATGTTTTCAACTATAACAATCAGAAGCTTTGCACGCTGTATGACAATTCTTCTGATTTATCGGGCCAAGCTTATGACGTGTTCGTTGAGACCGACAGAAATGGTTGGCGCGAACTGTCTTTTAACATTCCTTCCACAATAAACACGCCGGAAGGAATTGAACCAAACTACCGGCTGGATTACATTCAGCCTGACTATAGAATTCGCCTGATTGATGATGATGGCGTTGACTGGTTTTTAATCACAGAACCCAGTTACTCCCATCAGGGCAACAAGAAGGACGTGGACATTAAAGCCGGGCATATTGCTCAGCTTTTAAAAACAAAGAATCTGGGCCTTGTGTTTTCCGACACGGAAGGAAACAACGTTGGTACGGCAGAAGAATTGCTGACAACCATCCTGGACGGCACAGATTGGAATGTGGGATCTGTTGCGGCTTTCAAAGAAAAAGATGGAACCGTTAAGAAACGCAGTTTAAAGGCAAATGCGAAAACCGGCGCTTTCAAGCTGATTTCCAACATGTGCGATCTATTTGAAGCAAAGCCCATCTATCATGGTGACACCAGAACGGTAGACATTGTGCCGTTGAATCCCTTCACGGTGTCTGATGAATCCGGTCTTCCGGATGTAACGGAAGCTGATCGGGTGGTGGAGCTTGCGTACTCCAAGAACTTGAGCAATGTAACCAGATCCATGAACACAGAAAACATGGTGACGAAACTGTATGCTTATGGTTCATACGGCGATCAGACAAATGGTTATTGCGGCATTGATGAGTGTACACATGTTGAGCATGTGTTTGAATTAAGTGAAGCGTTGAGCGCAAATGAAACATATTGCTTTACCGTAACCGATGAAAGCGGAACGGAATTACGCAGAGGTTTTACTGTAGATCGGAACATTCCAGCCGGCTCAAAAGTAATTCTGTCAATGCTGGATCCTACCTCCATGAGCTATGTATGGATTGAAGCGCCGGACGACGAGACGTTTGGCGATGTGTTGAATGATTACTGGAGCGATGTTCCTGAAAACGTAAAAACTTTGCTGCAGCAGAAATGCAACACTCGCGGCCATGCGTATCTTGTTCAGCAAGGATTGTTTGGAACGGAACTTCCTTACTCCTCTTACAAAGAGAGCACAGCGAAAAACTGGTTTTCTTACCTGGTGGATTTTACGTACTATCAGGAAGTAAACCTGCTGACAGACAATGGCCTTCAGAAGCTGGCCGGGTTTCAGCGTTTTGCCGCGGCGTTTTATAATATCGTATACCAGAGCGCAACGCAGTACAATGAAGACAGAATGGATCTGAGCCAGACGATCGGTGATATTGATTTTTGCCGTCTAAATGTCTCCACAGCTTCCAGGCTTACTGGCGGCGATTTGCGGCTGACGCTGGATATGAACACGGAATTTGGAGACGGCATCTTATACCGCTCTGATTATGACGTAGACAAAAAGAAGCACTTCCTTTGGACACCTACAGCGGAAATCAAAGAGAACGGCGATCCGAAAACCGCTGGCGCTTCCATGCTTTTTGTAATTTACAAAGCTACCGTTGACGGGAAAACTGTTACGAGATGGGAAAAGGGTTATCTGAAGGCGATGAACAAAACAGAAAACCCGGACCTGTTAACATTCCATATGAAACCCAGCGCGGCGCTGGTGAACACCTGGAACAGCGGCGATGCTGACGTGAACTACTTCTTATTCGGCAGTAACAACATCAACGGTCTTCTTGGTGCGTTGGAAATCCAGAACGAAAGCAACATAACAGCCATCAACAACAAAACCAAGGTTGTGACCGTGGAACATCCATTAGCTTTCGGCACGAAGGTTCCCGTTTATTCTGACGCCGGACCCGGAGAAGAACTTGCGCCAACGCCTAAATGGTTTAAGGATAACGGGTACGCCTGGTTCTGGCGGTACGACGAAACCGGCGAAAAGGATTCCAAGTTGTTTTTCTGTTACTATAAACATTTTTCTTCGACGTATGATAAAGCATATCAACCTGTTATCTATAAACGGTCAACACCAACAGATGAAGAACGGCAGGAGGCGTTGAGCGAACCGCGTGCAGTGAATCCCTACTGGTTTGACTGGGACGCTTCTGTTCTGTATCGCTGGAGCGATAGCAAATGGAATAAACTTTCGAACGCGCAGGAACAAAAAGTGGTAGAAATGTTCGGTGCGGTATATGCCGCAGGCCAGAAATTTGATAAGCTGTTTAAAGGCGAGCGTGAGTATTATACCTATACCGTGGGATCTACAGCTTTGCAAGCCGGGAACTATGTAATGCGCAATCCGTATGGCGATCGGTTTGTGTTTTCCACCGATGACGCGCTGTATTCTGGCGATAAGCTGGTTTACAATGCAAAGAACGCCTGGATCGAACAGATAATGAACGGAAAGATGACTCCTGTTTCTGACAGCCTTACCATGGAAGCCGGCACAATAAAGAAGAACGGTAAGCTTGTTGATGATACAACAAAGTGCAGAAGCGAAAACTATATCACGGTTACACCTGGTCAGGTTTATTCTTTTTCCGGTTTAAGCGCGGCCTATCCGCTGCGTGTTTACAAGTACAATAAAGACGGAGATACATACACGCTGCTGGAAGTGGAAGAAGGATTATCCGGTTATGACGGAACATTTACAGCGAGCGTATCGGAAATCTCTACGCCTGTGAACAGAATCAAGCTTGGCTGCGATTTGTCTTATCAGATTTTCAATAAGAAAACAAGCTTCCAGATTCTTAAAGGTTCCAAAGAAATCATTGAATGCAAGGTTTACAGACCGGATCAATTTACATATCATAAGAGCAATATTTTCAGCAGGACACTTGAATCAGGATATATCTATACGGCAGATGGATCTTTGATGGACAGTGAACACACATGCAGAAGTGCAAGTTATATAAGAGTGTATCCAAGCACAAAGTACGTGATCACCAATAATAGTTTTACAGAAGGCAATAAGACTTATAATCTTGGTTTGAGAATCCACTATTATGATTACGAAAAAAATTGGCTTGGTAAATCTGGCATTAGAAAAGGTGAGGGTGTTACATTCACAACGCCAGCAAAAACGTATTACATTAAAGTGGTTTCCACAGATGGTCAAAGCATATCTGATTTTTGTACGCCTGCATACGACATTGGCACTTCAACCTGGTTGGCAAAGTTTAGATCTTTGGAGACAGATTTGCGTATTCGCGCTGAAGGCTTTTCGACAAACAGAATCATCGATGATGAATTGTATACCGATTTGACGCCGTGCAGAGGCAGCGGAGAAATCCGCGGCATTCAGTACCAAACGCAGAAGTTTAAAGATTTAGCCAATCAAACGTTCCTTGACAGCTACAAAGACGTGAAAGCCGCGCAGGATACGTTAGACGGTTTGCAGTTATCTTTGGTGACTGGCCTTGGAGACATGTACCGCGAAGGGTACTGGCAGAAAAACGATTATGTAGACGGCGACGAAGATAAGCTGTATGAGGACGCGTTGGAATCTTTAAAGAAGATTGCGCGGCCGAAAGCCACATATAACATCACTTATCTGGATCTGTATGGAACAGATACCGATCCTGAATATGGCGCATCTGGTGTAACGACGAAAGCTTTATGGCCAGACTTGTCCATTAATTCAGCTGTTCATCTGGTTGACCCGGAAATTGCCGTGAACTGCTGGGCGTACATGGATAAAATCAAGAAGTGTTATGATCAGCCATGGAAAACAAGCATTGACATTAACACGGAACTTACAACCATAGCCCAACATTCATTTGCCGACGTGATGTCCAACATTGCCGATGTGGCAAGCGCGGTGAAAAGCAAGGAAGCCATGATTGACCGCGCAGCATCCTTTACAAAGACAGGAACGCTGGCGGGTTCCAATCTGGAAGGCGTGATTGATGCCACCAAGTTGCAGATCACAGGCGGCGCTTCCATGTGGAAAACCAACGAAAACGGCAACATGATCTTTGAATCGGTAGACGGCAACTCCGCTATGACGCTGACGGGTGCCGGGTTTGCTATTGCCAACAGTAAAGACCGGTACGGCAACTGGAACTGGCGAACGCTGGGAGACGGCAACGGGCTGGTTGCAGACGAGGTAACAACAGGGAAACTGAGAGCCGGCGTTGTTGTTTCTGCGTTGGAAAACAACTATATTCAAATCACGGACGATTCCTTTGTGATCAAAAGTGAAGGATCTTTTATTGTAGACAGCCCGAACTTCTCTATCGATGAGAACGGCAACGTGTCTATTGAGCGTGCCGTTATGTCTGAAGCGAGTATTGACGGTGATTTCTCTGTTAACGGGTATCCCGTTCTTTCCTCTTACAATATATATGTTGGTACATCCGCACCGGACTCCGATACTGTACACGAAGGACTGGTTTGGATTCAAACGAGCGACGGTATTAACAACGGTTCTACGAAATACACGCAGACCGTATCCACACTAACGTCGTTTTCATCATGGAATACGGCAAAAACCCTTAGCGGAACGGCAATGCCTGCTACGGCAAACGACAAAAAATATACGTATACACTGACCATCCCATATAATGTTTCAGCAACAGGATGCTCAGTGAGAAAACTGACGGCACGTATCGATTCCGACGGTGGCAGTCTTTACTTTGCCAGCGGCAAAGCGCTCAGTACATCAAAAGGCAATCAGAGAATCACACTGACCATGACAAGCACTGTGTGTTTATCGGGAAAATCCAGCGTAAAATTATATATGGCATTGGCGTCTTCTGCGACGAAGCCATACGATTACTTTAAAGTAAACGGCAATATTACTTTACAATGTTCCGTTACACGCGAAACCGGAACAGGGTGGCATACTGCTACCGTTAAATATTACTTGTAAATAAAAGGAGATTAAAAATGAAACAGATTCAGTTGGTTGAAGCGTATAAAACGCTTAAGAAGATGGCAAATATTCCTATGGACATTACTACATCTTTTAAATTAATGAAACTGAAGAAACGGCTGGAAGAATACTACCAATTTGAAGAACAGGAAGAAATGAAGATGTTCAATGAATTCCATGGAGAATTGATTAACGATGGAAAATCCATGCAGTTTCCAACACAGGAAGACGCAAACGCATTCAGCAAGAAATGGCAGGAACTGAAAGACATGGAAGTTGAAATCGAAATTGAACCAATTCCGGTGATGCTGGATCAGGACATCCGATTAACCATCCAGGATATGGAAGCCCTGGATGGATTTATTCAATTTATCGAATGAAAGGAGGGCGGTGCATATGATTGTGTACCCTGGAGAAACAGAACGGCACATTTTTCGTGTGCCGTATCCGGCAAACATTCTGAAAAAAGCGTATGCAAGCTACAAGCAGCAGGATTATGTGACGCTGGAAATCCCTTCAACCGAATTTGAAGACGCTGAAGACGATGAAAATGCCTGTGACGTGATTTTTAATTTGAATCAGGATCAGTCTTTACAGCTGAGAAACATATCTTGTTGCAAGGTGCAGATCAACCTGATCACAACGCTGAATGAACGTCTTGTTGGCGAGCCTGTGGATATTCAGGTTGGGCCGCAGTTTCACCGCTCCGTTATTCAGTGAGGCGGTGGAGAAATGGCAAACGAATATGTTTTTGAAGACGAGCATTTTACTCCGAAATTCAGTGCCAGTTTCGTGTATAGAGGCTTAGAAGAAGTGTGGGTCGGCGACGGAGACAGTGAAACAAGAGAAGACTATAACGATTATGGATATTTGTACGCTAAATATCAAGATGGACGCATTGTTTGCATAGGACAAACAGCACCGGAATCAGCGGAAAGTATTGAAGCCGCCAAAAAAGCAGCTCAAGATGCAGAAAACAGCGCCACCCTTGCGGAATCCTACAAATCAGAGGCGGAAAGACAGGCGGAGCTTGCGGAACAAAGCAAAGAAAGCGCAACGGAGCAAGCAAGACAGTCAAGACTTCAAGCTAATTCTGCTTCGGTTTCTTCACAAATCGCATCTTCGATGGAAAACTATGCAACACAGGAGCGTTATAAATCAGAAGGTTATGCGCGTGGTACGCAGGATGGCGTAGAGGTAGGCCAGGATAGCCCATATTACCAGAGTAATGCCAAGTATTATTATGACATCATTTTTGAACGAGGCACAGAAGAAATTGTTACACCTGCTCAGGCAGCGGCGCAAGCTGCTGCAAATAGTGCGTCAGCTGCGGCGAATAGCGCTTCTGTTGCCGCAGTGCACAAACAGGACGCACAAGATGCTTCTGAAGCAGCTTCCAGCTCTGCTCAATCGGCAAGTTCAAACGCAAGCGCTACTCAAAATAGTTTACTCAGGGCTGAAGCGATGCGTTATGAGTCAGAAGGATACGCGTGCGGAACACAAGATGGCGTTGATGCAGATAGCAGCAGCCCATACTATCACAATAACGCGAAATATTATTATGATATGATCACACAGAGCGGCGGTATTCCTATAACTATTCATGATTTATATGAATATTTTAACTGGGATTCATATTTATTGGAAGCGCCTATGTCAAGACAAATAGTGGTCTATGTTGTTGGTCCCTTTTTGATTGGGTTTGTTGACTTAAAAATGCGCGATGACGTACAAGGGGAAGTATCAGATACTGTACAATTTTATTCCAATTATTATGATCTTTTCAATATTGATACAAACAGATCTGTAACGATTCCTATTATCGCATGGACAGATTCGACAACAGCTCATCAGCAAATCGGAGTTGCAACATTCACATTTGAGCAAAGTGGCAGTATTATAGATCTTAGTATTTCCCGTGAAGCACTTCCTGATGGCTATTCGGGAACTGTATCCGCCTATATTCGCGGTTTCTTCGTATTGCCTTTAGCCAATAATTCTTAATGGAAAGAAGGCGAATGAAGTGATACAGAGAAAATTTTCACCTAAATTTAATCCGACAAACATTATCTATAATGGCGTGACGGATATCTGGCTTGGCGATGGTCAGACGGAAACAAGACCGGATTTCAATGATATAGGCAAGCTTTATGTGAAATATGGAGAAGGGGCAGATCCTATTTGCTTGGGCCCGGTTTCGTCTTACGCGGTTGCGAAGGATGCCGGTTACACCGGTACGCCAGAAGAATGGCGGGCAATCATTTCAGGAGCGGACAACGCACAGTCATACGCTGAAGACGCAGGCGAAAGTGCCGATCTTGCTGAAGCGTGGGCGACAGGCAGTGCTGACAGTTCTCATCCGGCGCATAATAACAGTGCAAAAGATTGGGCTGAAACTGCACAGGCAAAAGCCGCAGAAGCAGAAACGGCACGAACTGGAGCTAACACCGAAAGGAGTGCTGCCGCACAAGAAGCATCAAATGCAGCAGAATCCGCTTCTACCGCTGAAACACATGCGCTTACGTCTGAAGCTTATGCTGTTGGAACAAAAAATGGAACAGAAATAACTGACCCAGATGATCCGGCGTATGAAAACAATGCTAAGTATTATTCCGATCAACTTTCATTTGCGGCGTCACTTTGGGATCATAGCAGTTTCGTTCAACAGGAAGCAACATGGTTTCCTGCTGCGGACAATTATATGACTACGCATAGAGTTTATTGTTGGCGTTTGGGCCCATTTTTGATTCTCTATATTCATCTGACAATGACCGGTGATATTATTCCGTCTCAATCACGTAATCTTGGAATGCTTCCAGATAATTATAAACCGAGAACAACATTTTATCAAAAGTGCATTATAGAGTCTGGAAACAACGCTTTCGGAGATGATAATAGCGGATTTTTAAGTTTCGGAATTGATAGCGACGGAAATATGTATCTTCAGAATATGTTTAATGCAACAGGAACAGTCAGACATGTTATGGTTGTTCCTGTATGCGACTGGGTAGAACCCCAATCATAAAGGAGAATGCGTATGATTTCTCTTGATGTGTATTTAAACGCCGTGGAGCAAAACAAGGCAAGGGTAAACATGTATGCTCATGGCGGTGATGGAAGCAACGGAAAGTGTGATTGCATCGGCCTGATCATCGGTGCTGTGCGATTAACAGGCGCGAAATGGCCATGGAGTCATGGGAGCAATTACGCGGCGAGGAACAGAGTGAACAATCTTCGCCGCGTTTCTTCCGCAAAAGAGTTGCATCTTGGTGAACTTGTTTTCAAAGCAAAAGAGCCGGGGGAGAGTGGATACGATTTACCCTCCACATACAGAAACGACCCGGACAGACGGGACTATTATCACGTAGGCGTGGTTACAAGCGTTTCCCCGTTCAGAATTACCCACTGTACATCCGTTGTCGGCGGCATACAGATCGACGACAAGCTTGGCAAATGGAATTACGGTGGAGAACTGAATCTTGTGGATTACGCCCAAGGAAACAAAGAAGAGAAAGGAGAGGCTGTGGCAATGGAAGCGAAAGTGTATTCGGAAAACGGTAAAGCCGTGAACTTTCGGGCAAATCCAGGTTCCACTGGACGAGTTATCGACAGGCTGAACGTTGGAACCGTAGTAAACTATTTAAAAGAATATGACCCTGTGTGGAGCTACATTGAGTACAACGGCACCAAGGGTTACATGATGACACAGTTCCTTGATTTAAACGGAGAACAAAACGGCGAAGTGACGATTACAATGGACCGGGAAACCGCAATGGTCCTGCTTGATTTGATTAGCGCAGCCTTGTAAAGGAGGGCTGCGAAATGGAAGAAGTAATTAAACCTGTGCAAGAATGGCTTGGCGGCAATTGGGGATGGGTGATCGCCGTATTCTGCCTGTTCTTTGAAATCACGCCGATCAAGCTGCATCCAATCAGCTCTCTTGTGAATTGGATCGGAAAAGCAATTACAAAAGATATTGCCGGTAGAATCACTACTTTACAAGATGAGGTAAAAGACATTCGATTACAAAGAATGGAAGATGAAAAAGACAGAATCCGCTATGAAGTGTTGAGCTTCGCCAATTCGTGCAGAAACCATCAGCGGCATACCCGCGATGAATACATGCACATCATAGCGGTTAATGATAAATATGAAAAGCTGTTAAAAGAAACAGACGATACTAACGGTGTGTTCAAGGAAGAGTATGAATACATTAAAAACCTGTACAAAAAATGCCAGTTAGAGAATGATTTTCTCGTATAACGTTAAGAAAGGGTGGGATGTATGGCAATTTTACAGGGATCCAATAACCCACTCGTAATTCAGTTTGATGCAGATATTTCAAATATCCCAGTCTTGGTGATATCGTTATGGTGCGATAAACTGCGTTACGCGGGGAAAGCTTTAAAAACCTGGACAACGGATGATATTAGTATTAACGGCGATACCGCCGTTTGTCAACTTACTGAAAGTGAGACTGCAAAATTTCCAGATTCAGAATTGATTCTGGAAGCGAAAGGGCTTGATGATCATGCCAATACGATCTTTTGGGACCAGTATCCAATTGATGTAAAGGCAAGACATGATAAAACGATCCGTCTTATGCAAACGGAGGGATAATTATGCCCGAAATCAGATCAATCAAGCAGATTTCACCAGAGAATGTTCATGCTATACGTACAGAGACAGAGACTGAAAAACCGATTCGCGTACATACAAATGACGTTTTACCAGAACGTGTTATTCCTCGGCCTATTCATGTAATAAGCGTTTCAGATAACGTTGTTCGTCCGATTAAGATTGATACGAGCAGTATCATTTATGATGGAGATTTATATGAAGGGCCATATGTGGTTACTCCGAAAGTATCCTCTCAACAATTAGCAACAGCCCATAAGTTGATGGATAAAGATGTAACTGTTCTGGAAATTCCGTACTTTGAAACCAGCAATCAAAACGGTATAACTGTTTACATTGCAGACGAATTATGAAAGGAGAGGGTATTATGCCAAATACATACATCAACAAAGTTATTTATGGCGGCAATACATTAATTGACCTTACAAGCGATACGGCAACAGCAGACAAAGTATTAAGTTCATATACATTTCATGATAAAAGCGGTGCACCAGTAACCGGTACGTGTGCGTACGATAGCGATACAAGTGATGATACTGCTGTTGTTGCTGAAATTCTTTCTGGAAAAACTGCTCATGCTCGTGGCACGCAGCTGACCGGTACTATGCCGAATCGCGGTGCGGTTACTGGAACTATTTCTGCCGTTGACCAGGAATACACGATTCCAAATGGATATCATGACGGATCTGGTAAAGTTTCAATTGCCACCACAGAGCAGGCGAAGCTTATTGCGAGCAACATTCGCCAAGGCGTAACCATTCTTGGTGTAGAAGGCACCATGAGTGGTGAAGAAGGGGTTAATGCGCAGTCTAAGAATGTTACTCCTACCACATCTCAGCAGACTGTTACGCCCGATACAGGGTACAACTATTTAACTCAGGTTGTGGTTGCTGCAATTCCATATACGGAAAGCGATAACGCTGCGGGAGGCAAGACGGCTACAATTGGTTAAGGTAAGAAGGTGACACTATGGCAGTCAATAAGGTAGTTTTAGGAAATCAAACTATTATGGATATTACAGATACCACAGCAACCGCGGATAAAGTTGTCAGCGGATATACGGCATACGGAGCGAACGGCGTAAAGATGACAGGAACATTGGACTTAAGCGGATTTATGACGAAATCCACATATGATACAGACAACGATGGCGTAGTAGATCTGGCTGAAAATGCGCAGAATCTCGGAGGCAATCCACCATCCTATTATGCTCCCGCGTCAGCTATACCAACAATCGACAGTGCTCTCGATGCTTATAGTACAAATCCTGTTCAAAATGCCGTGATTACACAGACGCTTAACACGGCAATGACAGCAATCTATCAAGATTTTGTTGAAAAAACGGGAGATACAATGACGGGATCATTAACAATAGAAAATGTGACAAATGAAAATAAAGGATTAATTTTACAAAACGCATATAATGATTCGCCTTCTCCTGATTACGTTTATTCGAAAATACATTCAACACTTGGCTTCGGAGTGGATACGAGTGAGCCATATGCACATAATATGTTACACTTCAAAATAGGCGATTCAGACGGTGCCGCTGAAGATTATTCTTTTACCCCTATTTCTGAAAAAAGAAGTTCTGGAGCTGTTGCTTATTATACCATTTTAACAACGAAAGAACCGGTTTCAATTTCTCAAGGAGGAACTGGAGCAAAAACAGCGGATGCCGCATGCGCCAATCTGGGCGCACTTCCCCTTACCGGCGGCACGGTAACGGGTTTAATTACCAACACGCGGAACGCATTCGGGTTCTATTCCAAGGTTGAATCCGGCGCTGCTGGGTTTCTCGCAGAGAATACAACAAGCGGCCAAAGCGTATCCGTCCAGGTTGGAAGCGGTGGCACGAATAGGGGCTTATATGATAGCACCAATGGCAAATGGATGGTGTACTGTGACGGCAATGACGCGCTGCGCTTTGCCGGGGTGACGAGCGCCACCAAGGGGGATCTGGGGATTGATGATCTGGAAGATTCCATCGGCACGCTGAAAACAACCACCAAAACAATATCGTCAGATAGTTCGGCCACATTTACATTCGATGGTTTCTGCGGCGTAGCGATCCTGATTTCAGGCGCGAACTCAACCCAGAAATGCATTTTGATCGCCCATTGCTCGTCGGCTGGCAATATAAGCGTTACGAAGATCGGAACAGCCAGCAATATTACTACCGCCACAGCAACAAACAAACTGACGGTTACCAACGCTTATGCCACTGCCGCTGTTTATGCCAGGGTGATCCGCATCACCTCTTCCGGTACGATGCCCACCTGATGAAAGGAGAATGATTCATGTACTTTGTTTTTGAAATCCAGAAGCTGGACGACGGCTCCTGCACCTGTCTTGTGTACCACGAGGACAGCTGGGATTATTTCCAGGCTGAATCCATTTACTTTGGCAAGCTGCAATATGCCGCCATCAGCACCATCCCCGTGCATACCGTAATGCTCTGTGACGCGGAAGGCTCCGTGTACAGCGTAAAAACCTATGACCGGCAGGCGAAGACGGAGGAATAATGTACGTCCAAAACATATGAAGCTGAATACCGCTTGCTACAATAAAAGGAGGAAATTTTATGTATCATATTTTAGAAATCCAGACTTTTGAAAATGGTGCTTCCGTTATCGTTCATGACGCTAATGGTGCAATTCCGCAGACAGCAGACCGAAAAGAAGCGCGAGCTATCTTTCATGAAAAGATGGCGTATGCCGAGCGCAGCACGCTGCCTTGTCACGCAGTCATCGTCATCAACGAAAAAGGCGATGTCTTAATTCGTGACTATAGTCTGCATGAAGCGGAAAAACCGGAAGACGAAGAATAAGAGGAAAGATAAATGAGATTGGTAAAGACACCGAAAACCGCAGTCCCGTATGTGCAGTACAGCAAAAAAATTACAACAGCAATTTCATTATTCTGGTGTCTGATCCGTGTTTTTACCGTAATCGCTGTATTCATCAATCCGGACTGCGGGCCAAGTATGAATGCTATTATCCGGGGGATAGATGATATTGAAATGGTGATCGTGATTTCTTACACGGGTAACAGCATTTCTGAAAAGGTGGCAACAAGCTACTTCGCGGCAAAAGCCGCGGAAAGATCGGGCGAAAAACTTGAGGACACGGAATCTACAGGTTAATCGGAGGTGTTTTCTATGACAGATGTTACTCAGATCGTGTTAGCGCTTATTGGTTTATTGAGCACAATTATTACCACGTTTCTCATCCCTCTGCTGAAAAACAAACTGAATGATCAGCAGCAGGCGAAGCTGAACACGGCGATCAAGATCGCTGTTTATGCGGCCGATCAGATCTTCTCGTCTGACGCTGGCAAGGAAAAGAAACAGTGGGTTGTTAAGATGTTAAACGAGCAGGGTTATCATGCCGATCTGGACGTGATTGACGCTCAGATTGAAGCTATGGTGAAAGCTCTTCGCATTGAGATGGGCAAGTAAATAAAATGGGTGTCACGTATTCTGTATAGTTTACGTGGCACCCGAAACAAAACTTATAAAGGGGGATTGTCTATGATTATCCAAGGATCAAACAATCCGTTAATCATTAAGTTTAACGTCCCCGTAGCAAATTTACCGCAGCTGGTAGTAACTTGCTGGGATAAGATAAAAAATGATGAAGGACGCTTGCTTAAAACATGGTATAAAGCAGATATGACGATAAATGAAGACATAGCAAGCTGCCCTCTGTATGAAAGTGAGACAGCGGCCTTTCCAAATACTTCCGTTGTAATCGAAGCGAAAGGTCTTGATGAACACGGTGATACTATTTTCTGGGATCAGAGCAGGTTAGTTGTAAAAGGCCGTTTGGACCGAATTGTGAAACTTACGCAATCGGAGGGATGATCTATGGCCGATCTCAACAATCTGGATGTTATCCAGTCTGGTGAAGCGATTCATATCGAAGAGATTGAATCGGGATCTCTGGAGCTTATGGAGATTGGCGTGGGTCACAGCATCGAATGGTATGAAGGTCCATACATTGTCACACCGTCTTCAGAAGAGCAGACCATCGCAATCTCAGAAAAGCTGTCACTGCGCGATATAACCGTTCAGCCCATTCCGCAGAACTATGGGCGAATCGAGTGGAACGGCAGTACGCTACGGGTTTCATAAGCAAAGTAAGGAGGCGTTTTGAATGGCTCAAAACGTAATCATTAATCACGTTACATACGCGGAAGTTCCGTCTGTAACGATCCCCAAGAGTGACGGTGGCAACGCTGAATTCTTTGATGATTCTGATGCGACTGCTCTGGCGGGAGAGGTTCTTTCCGGTAAAACTTATTATCATGGCGGCAAACAAACAGGGCAGATGCCCAACAACGGGGAAACGAACGGTGTAATTAACACAAAAATGGGCGTTGTCGATGTTCCTGCCGGTTATACATCAGGCGGCACTGTTGCAATCGCCGCTTCTGAACAAGAAAAGATTATTGCAGAAAACATCAAATCTGGTGTAACCATTCTTGGCGTTGCGGGCTCAGGCATGGTTATAGACACCACAATTTCTTCTGATGCGGCCGCTGCCGGTACCATACTCAGCGGCAAGAAAGCTTTTGTTAACGGTGTTCTTGTTACTGGTAGCGTAACGCTTCCTACAATTTCTCAGGACAGCACAACAAAGGTGCTTACGATTTTCTGATAGGCGGTGATCTTATGTCGGATATTCAGATTGCCGGAGCGACATATCTTGATGTTCCGTCTATCATTGTTCCAAAGGCTGATGGCGGCTTCGCGGAATATACCGAGGGCGGCGAAGAAGATACGCTCGTTGAGGCGTTGCACAACAGGGTTACAAGCGTATCTGATGACACGCTGACAAGCATACGTTCGTATGGATTGGCGTACATGACGACGTTGACGAGCGTTGACTTTCCAAACCTACAGACCATCAATACCTATGCCTTTTACAATGATTACAACATCATTATGAATGGCTGGCCTTTTCCGAAAGCGAAGACGATCGCCAACTATGCGTTTCGGTATTGTTACGGGTTGACGGGCGATGTTGTCCTGCCGTCTACGGTGACCTCCATCGGGCAGTACAGCTTCGCCAACTGTGATGGGATTGAAACATTTACCGCTCCTGGTTCGATCACAACGCTTGGAACATATACATTCAATGGTGCGAGCGGCCATGTGATGGCTTTGCGCGAGTGCCATATGCCGCACCTTGGGACAGGTATCGCTCTCAACCTCAACTGGGGAAACGCCACGGCTGCGAACGCCTGTCAGCATCTGGAGATCTGCGACATTGGGAACGCAAAATCCATCGCTGCGAATACGTTTGCAAACTGCTATGCGTTGCAAACATTGATCATGCGCCGCACATCCGTCACCACGCTGGCAAATGTATCAGCGTTTCTCAATACGCCGATGCGCGGACGCAATTCTCTCACAGGCACAATTTATGTCCCGGAAGCGCTTATTGAATCGTATCAAACTGCAACAACATGGAAAACGTTGTATGGCTACGGCTATGTGACATTTGAGCCGATTGAAGGCAGTGAATGGGAACTGTAAAAAATTGGGGTACTGCATCGCGGTACCCTTTTTTATCGCGGAACATAGATTTAAATCGGTTCTCCGGTGCAAATCTATATCTCGCCAAGAGGGGTGTTGCGTTGAGCCCTCTTATACATTTTATGCACGCACCATTTTCGCACCATTTTGGTAACAAATTACGGTGAATAACGTGAAGATTTATGCGAAACCACTTTCTAAAAGTTGTTGAAATATCAGGGTTTAACAAGATATAACAACCTATAACAATTCAGAAAATGTATCATGAGATTATTACGCCGAGTTTCATAAGCTTTGATAACCTCCTTATTTTATAAGGGTTTGCGGGCTTTCAGAAAGGTTTCGCACCATTTTCGCACCATTTTTGTTGTTCAGAGTGCACAAAACAGGTGTCAATTTGGTGCTGTTTTTCTACGTCATTTTGTTCAAAAAGCGCGATGGCATTTCGTATAGAATCATCGGTTACGTGAACGTAGCGATCCATGGTTGTCTTGACGCTCGCGTGTCCAAGAAGCTTTTGAAGGGTCTTCGGATTGACGCCTCTTTCAATCGCCCTTGTAGCGAAGGTGTGCCGCAAAGCGTGCATGCAGAAGCGCGGAATGTTTGCTTCGTCACACAGCTTGTACAGATGCGTATCGTACGAACTGTTTTTGCTTGGCATGCCTGTCCGGAAGTTGACAAAGACCAGATCCCGCATACACATGGTTTTCTTGATTCCGGATCTGCGATCCATGTAGGAAAGCTGTTGATCGAGCAGCGGGCTTTCTTTTCTGGAATCTTTTTCCATGTATGCCGCTGCCAGCAGATCGAAGGCTCTGTTTGTCAGCGGAATTGTTCTGTAGCTTTGTTTGGTTTTTGTGGGGCCGGCACGCCATTCCGATGATTTATAACGGAACTCCAAGGTTTTGTTGACAGTCAGCGTTCGTTTCTCCCAATCGATGCAGTCCCATGTTAAGCCAATCAGTTCGCCCGTCCTCAAACCTGTTTCAAGAATCAGCGCGTATTGGCGATAGTTGTGAGACCGTTTTGCGGCCTCTAAGAATTTGCGCTGTTCATCGAGCGTTAAACAGTGTATGTCATCCAGAGCTTTGATTGGCTTGTTGACGGATACGCCTTTCAATGGAATCTTTGTTACAACATCGTTGTCCATCGCCGCTCTGAAGATTGTGCTGATGGTGATGTAGGTTTGCCGCATGGTGGAGCCTGCGTATTTGTTTTCCATCTTATTCAGGATGGCTTTGCAGTGCATTGGCTTCACATCATTCATGTTCATGCGGCCAATCAGCGGCTTAATGTTGTTTTCATAACGCTCCCGATAATTGCGAAGCGTATTTGGAGCGCGATCCTGCACCAGGTTGTTGATCCAGAATTCAAACCACGCGTCAACTGTTGTCTTCTTCGGCGGTGGTATCAACTGGATCTGGTCCGCGTACTGGGATTCAACGAGCCATCTCTTTGCTTCCGGAAGGGTTTTAAAGGTTTTTGAATAGCGCTTTCCGTTCTTGGAAACGAACCTTGCCTGATATGACGAATCTTTTTTCTGTGAAATCCCCTTTCCGCAATTCTTTCCTTTCAGATTTTTACCCATGAGCTATGTCCTTTCCGGACTCAACGCAACGTGGTATATTATACCACAGAGTCCTTTACACGACAAGATTTCCATTGATATATTCTTCGAACGCCTGACGTTTTACCAGCTTTTTCTTTCCTACGAACAATACAAACGGACACGTCGGTGCTCGGAGAAGATCGTTCAGCTTATTGATGCCGATGTTGCTGTACTCGGCAGCTTCTTTGATGGTAAGCGTCAGCTTTCTATCGATAGGCAGCGATTGTTCCTGTTCCATTTTGACCTCCTTCGAAAAAAAATAAAGGGAGACCGTTTTGTGCGGTCTCCCATTTTTATTGCTGTTCGGTATATTAGTTTTTACCATTTATTCCTTGATATTATCAAGAAAAGAAACAAGTATATGAAGTAAGCAGACCAGTTGCTACTGGAAATCATAAGGCACTTGAATGCTTGATATTATCTTCATTCCGAAGCTAATACTTCATCATTCTCTTCTTCGGATTCTTTTAAAACTTCATAGTACCCCTTTGTGTCGATGCCGTACTTTGCACGCATAACGGGATACCAGTCCATTTTCATGGCTTCATCTGTTTTCTCAATAGCTGACTCAGGAACCTCTTCGCCTATCTCGTACATGATGAAATCCAAAGAAAGCCAACTAACAGTTGCCAGCAGCTGCACTTTTTCTTCCGGAGTATCGAAAGATCCAATATAAGAATCGGAATCCCCGCAGGTTTCGCAATACAGTTCGTCCGGATCCAGATAATCCAGACTCTCATAGAATCCACCAAGGTGTGATTCGTATAAATACATAAGAATATCCTCTCAGCATATAGGTTTTATGGTTTGAAACGTTGTTATTAGCTTGCTTCCGAACGCGTCTGTAGTGAAAGGAGAGCAGTTCTTCGGGGAAATTTCAATGGTATAATTTCCTTGATAATAACTTCATTTCGATACCATTGTCAGCTCTTGGCCAGTTTCTTGAAAGCGTCTTTGTGTTCATTTAAAACGCGTTTGGCTACCCGGTCAAACTCCTCGTCATCTGGTTCGGTGTCTTTTTCGTAGCCGTGCATCCATTGACGCTGCTCGTCTGATACATAGCCGGTCCAGAGAAGGAGTCCTTTATCCATACCGTATTCGCTCTTTGAATCGAAACCTTCTGTGTAGTATACGTGTTCATCGTCTACGCTTTCGACAATGGATGCACACAGAGGCATCAGGCGGTCGTCGTCCCACATGTCTGTGTATACCGTTGTGTGAGTCGGCAAAGTTTTCAGACCTTCCCAGGTCAGCGCGATAGGAACCAGCTTTTCATCGTATGCCGGTTTTGCCGGTTCTTCCATCTCCAGAACGGTCATCAGCGCATAATTGGCAAGATCCATCAGCGTATCCCGGATGGATTCATCCTTTACCTGCGCCTGTCCGTCCACCTTGGAAAGCTGCTTGAACCGGTTCAGCTTATCGGAAAGACGCAGACGCGGCATGGTCATGCCTTCTTCCAGGAAGGTGGTATGGAAGCTGTCTCCGTAATCGTGGTTTTTCTTGGCGTAGATTGCGTTCAATTGTTCACAAAGTTTGCGGTGTCTTTCTACTTTTGTCATGCGTTTGGGCCTCCGTACAGAGTTACAATCGGTTTATCTGATTGCGAAACGGTTGACGTACTGGCATAGGTAACCGGATACCATTTTGGCTGCGAATTGCAGTTATAGCAGCAAGGAGTAGAGGGGGAGTATACGTTTCTGCAGATAGGGCACACCCAGCCTTGGGCATAGAAGTAGGGAGAATCATACACGGGAACTACCTTCTTTCGGACAAACATCCTCAATTTTTTGTGCTTTTGAAGACTCGATGATGTCTAAATTTTTGTCAACAAAAGCGCTGTACTCGGCAAAACTCTTGAATTTGATCTTTTCCTGGAGGCTGTCTTTATACACAATCGTGGCCTTTACCATGCGGATTCTCCTTTTCTTTTGCAACCGTGTCGGACACGGCATCAATCAGCCGCAGCAGATCTTTTCCGAAGAAAGCGTTGACCGCATCGTTCTTTTTCCTGGTTTGCTTTTCGATGTAATCAACGGCGATGGCATGGCGTTTCATTTGGCGCATTTCCTCCGCGGCAGAGCGAAGTGTTTCTTCACTTTCACCGTAGAACCTGGAAGCCTTTGGCGCGATTTGCGCGTAAGCTTCCTTCATGGAGCAGAACCAGTTGGCGAGAGCCAGGAGTTTTTCTGAGGTGAGTGCAGGAATTTCATTCTGCATGGGTATCATCTCCTTTGGCGGCACGCATCTTCCGCATACGTTCTGCAAGCTGGAGTTTCTGTTCTTCCGTATACCGTTTAACGGGGGATTTTACCTTGATCCAGCTTCTGGGAACCTCGATGCAATAGCCAACGCCGTCATCGATGGTGGTTTTAACATCTTGCGGATAAGCCTGTGCCATCTTCATCAGTTTTTTGCGTTCTGAAGGATAGTTGCTGTATACGGAGGCAATATTGTCGATGTAATCAACATTAATAATGGTTTCCATTTCTTCTCTTGGAATTCCGGGCTTCATGCGTAATAGCCTCCTAAAGGAATAATATCATGAAAAAGAAAACGGAACGAATCGATAATGCGGTCTGTATGCCAGTGGCCGCAATACCACTTGGAATACTGAATAGAATCATGAATCCGCTGCAGGAATCGTTCCATGGAATCGTCTACATTGCTTTGATCGATAAAGGGGAGGAACATGTCTCTTGGAATCATACAGGTTGGACAGGTGTGCGTGAATACGTAATCGTACGTATGTCCGCTTACTTTTTCAGAAATGGATTGCATCTCCGTCTCTGACAGCTGTTCATCCGGAAACCATTTGTAATCCCGGAATCCCTGCGCTTGACGCTGCAGCCTGTAATTCTTATCGACGCTGAACGCTCCGCCGATCACCAGCGCCGTTTTCGCATCTCCGTCCTGTGGAGTAAACCGGTATTCTTCACCGTCTAACATATACAGCAAATTCGGAAACTGGCTTTCCTCCATAAATTGTCCTTCAAAAAATTTTTCTTTTTTAAAAACCTTTTGAAAAGTTTCTCCTTCGGGTCGTGCTTCGTGGTTGCCCCGGACAAACAGGAACGTTATCCCCGTTTCCTGAAGACGTTTCTTTAACCGAGTGTCTCGTTTATCCTGATAGTAATTGACCCCTGCGTCTCCCAGGACAACAAGAACGTCATCCTGGGAGAGCATGGAATTTAAAATCAAAGAAAAATTGCCGTGCTGATCGCCGGTCAAATAAACATTGCCCATATTACACCCCTGTGGATCCGAACCCGCCTGTTCTGGTACTTGCAGAAGGACGGTCAGATTCAATGGTTCCATAGGGCAGAAAGATGCCTTGCATGAACCGGTCTCCGGCCTGAAGCAGCAGCTCCTTGTCGGCTTTTACTTTCGCCATAATGTGGCCGTAGTTATCGGCCGTGAAGTAATCTTCATCGATTACGCCTGCCGTATTCTGGAAACGCATACCGTACTTGAATCCAAGGCCGGAGCGCGGCAGGATCATCAGAAACCAGCCGGGATCGATGCAGGCGCGGATGCCGGTTGGAATAACAACTGGGGCTGTGCCGATGTTCACCTGCGTTGGCAGATAGAAATCGTAACCAGCAGAACCTTGTGTAGCGCGGGTTGGGAGGATGATTCCTTCCCATTCGATTTTCAGCCAGTTCATAAAGGTACTGTCCGCATCAGCCGGAATCAGACCCAGCTGTTGGTATGCTCTTACATACTCTTCAAACGGAACTTTTTCAAAGTGCATGGCGTGTCCTCCTTAAGCAGGAACTTGGATGTAAAGGCCGCACATGCATTCCTGCGTGTCTTTAAAAATCTTACAGGGACATTTTGTGTCGGCTGTTTTTTCCATCTGACACGGGCAGAATCCGTTATTGGCTTTGATCCGTTTCTTCAGATTCTTAACAAATTCCGTGTCAGGATTCACAACGGTTTTCATCGGAAAGCTTTCCATAGGATACCTCATTCGTGATATTTCAAAAGGAATTCAGGGTCAACCGCTTTAAAGGATTGTTTGCCGTCCTGAGACCGCACGACAAGACCCTCACGCAAAGTGTCCGCAAGCGCGGACTGCCCGTGAGCGTACTTCAGGACCTCTTCCACCGTTTGCGGCAGATAATAATGCGCGTTGACGATGGGTACAAAGTTAAGGCCGCGTGTGCCAATCAGATTTCTGGCCTGCACAGACCCCATGCGGCCGGAAGGATAAATCACGTTGAACACGTACATATGAGGCGAAGCAACGCGATACTTGTTTCCCTGGATTTTCGGGCCGATGCATTCACCTTGAATGGCGACAAAATCGCTGCGGCCAATCAGGTTGCGAAGAACGGTTTCAATATTGTACTTTTCAGCGACATGCCAATAAATAGACGCGTCTTTTTGCAGACGCATATTTCTGGAGCAGACAATAAACTCAAAGCGGTCCGGAAGGAGAAAGCGTTTGTGGCGTTTTAAGGCCCACGTTCCGGATGTGCCGTCCACCTTTTCTGTAGCGACATAGCTGTTTCTGTTATCGTTCAGATACCAGGGCGCGGACTGGATCCTGGTTTCATCCGTCTTGGAAATGAAATCAGGAAAACCGCTCTTATTGGAGCGATGCTTGGCAAAGAATTTCCGATACCACCTGAAGCGCATCAGCCAGCTTTTCTTCTTTGGCTGAACAGGCTGCGGTTCTTCCTGCAGATACGGATCGTACTTGACTACGCCGAGCAGAGAGGTGACATCCTCATCTTCTTCGTACGGCGTGCTTCTTTCTGGAAGAATGGACAGCGGAAAGCAGATGCCTTGAGAAATCACGCCGGCCATTTTCATGGTTTTGATACGGTAATTGCACTTTTTGAGAAACTCGAACTCAGGCTTTTCGGGAAGCTGTGAGTCCACTTCAATGTAGACGCACAGATCGCCGGGCTGATAGTCCTCTTTATTGACAATCACGCGCCAGCCCAGCACGGAAGCGAGGACAATGCGGTCTTTTCCTTCAATGGGCGTCAGCTCTGTGATTCGCTGTACGCTTGCCAGCTTACGCATCTTCCTTTTCCTCCTTGAATGAATCGATCAGACGGTTCAGGGCGGAGTTGGAGCCATAGATTTTCTTGCCGAGCGCACAAAGAAAACCGTAGTATTCACTGTACGGCTGATCTTTCATACATTTAACAACGGTTTTTGTACCGTCTGTCCAGAAAACAATGGTTGCAGGGTTGTTGTAGATGATCCGTTTCACTTTCGGCGTTTCGATTTTAAAAGTGATGTTCGATGGAGCGGTCCAGAAACCGCCAGATGAGGTGATGGCGGGGAAATCTGATAAAAAATCCCACGATGGCATAATTACTTTCCTCCCAGTAATTCAATGGCTTTTGCGGCATCGTTTTCATTCATGCCGCCGTTGGAAAAGCTTGTTTTGATTAAGTGCGGCATAATGCCTTCAGCTTCATAGTCCGGAAAAATATCATCATCCAGAACGATCCAGTCTGTTACGTGATCGTTTTTCTTCAGCCAATCATTAATGCCTTTGCCGCGCATACTCGGCGAGTCTTCTTTTGTTTTGTCCAAAATGTGCAGTCCGTGACGGCGCAGTTTCTTGGTGAGATAAAGGCCATTGGCTGTGCATTCTTCGTCATCTTTACTCCATTCCATTTTCCAGGTGGAAGTGAGGACGATTCTTGCGCCTGTAGCGTCTACGATTTGCCGAAGCAGTTTGACCCGTGCCTCGGAGATTCCAATGAAACCTCCGGGAGCACGAGCTTCACAGCTTGCAAAATTCAATACGCCGTCAATATCAAGGAAGATAACCTTCATATCAGATGATCTCCTCAATATTGCCGATCACAGCGTCACAGACACCATTCTCCAGACAATAGGCGGCATCCAGTTCCCAGTCGTTAGCGCGGCGTTTCATCAGCTGCGCCTTTGGGATACGCGTATGCGCCAGAATGAAATCCTTCATCTGTTTCAGCGCTTTCTTGTAGTTGTCGGCCTGATCCTGAACTTTGATAGCATCGCCGCCCATGGTGGCAGAGCCTTCATGAATCAACACTGTGGCGGATTTGCACATGAAACGCTTCTTGCCGGCCATGAAAATCAGAGCGGCAGCGGACGCGCACTGCCCGATGTCCACGGTATAAACCGGCGTGGAAGACATTTCGATGGTGTCGATCAGCATGAACATATAATCCAACTGGCCGCCATATGACATGATATAAAGCCAGATTGGCTTTCTTTCTTCCGCAGGCTTGCCTTTGTCTTCCATGTTCCAGCGCAGAATCATACGCTGAATGGCGAGCAGATCTTCATCCACGTCGAAATCCAGATAGAGTTTGCGTTCTTTTTCCAGGATGTAATAGCTGATGTCATCAGGATTGGGAAGAGGACCGGTGTATGAATCTTCTTCCAGCATACTGATGATCTGCATTGGGTTCAGAGAATTGATTTTCTGCATGTAAGTAAAGCTCCTTATGTGTTCAATAAATCAGCCAGCTTTGCGGTTTCGCTGCGGACGGAATCTTTCAGATGGACATAAGCAAACAGGCGGTTGCCTTTCAGGCATTCGATAGCGGCTGAAAGGCCGCTGTTGCGGTCAAACACTTTGGCGTCCACCTGCTGGCAGTCACCTTCCAGAATCAGGATGGAACCCTCTGCGATGCGGCCAAGCAAAAGCTTGACGTGATCCTTTGTCAGGTGCTCCGCTTCGGAACAGAAGACAATGGCGTTTCGGATGTCACGTCCGCGAAGGAATCCAAGGTGTTCGATTTCGATCTTTCCCATTTGAATCTGGTGATCCAATTCTTCTTTGCCGCCAAGGTGATCCGCCAGGGGCATAGCCCAGACGCTCATCTTTTCCAGATAAGAACCTGGAAGAGCGCCGATCGGGTTTGTGTCTTTCACCTCGATGTTGTTTCTGACCCAAACGATCTTGTCATACTTGTCCATCTGCATCTGCTGATAAGCGACACAGGCGCTGATCATGGTTTTCCCTGTGCCAAAGCCGCCTGTAAGAACCTTTACGGTGGTGGTATCGTCCATCAGCATATCGATGGCAAGCTCCTGTTCAGGATTCTTAGCGCGGATTTTGCCCATCTGGCTGCTTTCAACCGGCTTTTTGTAAATGTTCTTATGCTTTCCGTCCTGCCATTTCAGCCGGTCAACAGGATTTCCGCTTTCATCGACAATCAGCAGATACTGGTTTTCCAGCAGGCCAAACACGTTCTGCGTTTTGTCTTCGTAGAGAATGGGAACCAAAGGATCCTGAACAGAGACGGACTTATATCCAAGATAATCCGTACCGATGTTCTGCATAGCGTTCACCGTCCTTTGCTTCTGTTTCGGAAATTTGTTTGGTTTCAAAGTCAGAAAGCAAACATGGTGCATTGGGCATAGGATCCTTCGTTTCGCCAACCTTTACGGCGTGAAACCAGTCATACTTTTCTTCCTGAAGCTTCATCAGTTTCTTGCAGTATGCTTTCGCTTCCTTGGCGTTTCTGGCGTAGACCCATTCTGTGATGAGCATGTTGCCGCTTCTGCCGATTTCCATGCGGTAAATGTAGGTGATCATGCTTCCGCCTCCCTTGTGACAGGAGAAAGCTGACCCTGCTGGATCAGCCAGGCGATCGCAACGGCAGCAGCGTCTGACTCGTCGTCTGTCGCGTACTCACGCTGCCCCAAATAGGCAGTCAATGCGTTTGCAACATCCTGTTTTTCGGCGCGGCCCGTGCCTGCTACCAGTTTTTTGATGGTAACAGGGTACAATTCGTGCCATGTTTTTCCGATTCTCCAAAGATACCAGTCGGAAATCCCGATGGCTTCATAGATGCTGGACTCATAAGTGGAGCCATGGCTGGAAATATATTTTTCCCGCACATAAAAAGTTTCAATACCATCCTTTTCCTGATCCGGAAAGAACAGCGTGATGGCGCGGAGAACATCGTCCAGAAGCTCTCCCTTTGCCTTTTTCTTGTCAGTTTTGTTGTCCACGCATACGGTGCGGACATCAAGAAACGTCAGGCCGCCATCTTCCTGTTTCTCAACGGTAAGAATGGCGAAACCCGGGCGCTTTAATGAGATGTCCCCGCCTACTACACGGTAGCGGCGGGGGAAGGAAATGGGTTCGATTACTGTTTCAATCTTTTTCCTCGGCATACTTTGTCCAAAACCTGTCCGTGACATCAATCCAGGAAACATCTTGACCTTTTTGATAAAACCTTTGATTTGTTTTCGGATCATTTAACGGCCCTTTCTCTTGAATGTAGCGGCCGATCTTTACATAATCAAGCTCATTCAATAATGGAGTAATCAGATCGGACATGGAATCATACCCGGTGTAAAGGCAGGTTTTCAGTCCTGCCTGATGAACGATTTCACACAGCTTGACCAGCTCTTCCTGATCCTGATCTCCACCGAGAAAGCAAACGCATGTGATGTATTTTTTGTACGGCTCCATCCAAATATTCAGGTGCGGCAAAACTGGGATTCCGGTTTCTCCGTTCCACAGATATTTGGAATGGCATCCTTCACAGCGGTGTGAGCAACCGGTGATGCTGACAGCCAGCGTGATTTCGTTGGGAACTTCCTGCAGAACGATAGCGGTATCAAACGCCCGGAGCATGACTTTCCTCTCCAGCGTAATAACGTTTTGCAGCTTCCTTCTGTCTGGCTTCACTGAAGGAGGAAATTAGTTTCAGATACCCGATTACGCGGGTAGCCCAATCCAATTGATCCGAGCCGCACTTTGGACAGCGGTCCAGCTTGTGCTTGCTGATATGCCCGCAGGAGCGGCATACCGTGTTCGGAATATTGAAGGTGAAATAAGGGCAGCCCGTATCAATGGCGATCTTCATCAGGTGGCGGTACTGATCCTTGGAAAGATGTTCGTCCAGATTGCAGTGCAGAGCCGATCCGCCATCGAGATACTGGGTAAATTCTTTTCCGTGCAGAATGAACTTATCGATGGGGTTGGTGGCCGGATCTTCCACCAGATAGAAGTAGCTGTTGTAGCAAGGCCGCGGAACGTAATAGCCGTCCTGCTTATCCCACTTGGCGTTCTTGACGCCCAGGTTTTCAGCGGGAACATACTCGCAGTTGAACATGCAGCCTTCTGTTTTGTCCATAACGTTCAGACAGTGGATCGTATTCAGGACACCGTTGATAAACTGCTTATAGCAGATATCGCCGGGTGTGATGCGGCAGCCAAGGAATTCCGCGGCTTCCACAGCGCCATTGATGCCTACGGTGAGATACTGCCTGTCCGGCGAAACGAAACCCGCGTCATACAAAGGAAGCAGACCGGCATGGTAACGGTCCATCAGAATGCTGTTGAAAGCAATCAGATAATCGTGTACTCTGGACACCTGATCGCCAACCGCTTCATTGATGACAGCCAGATATTCGTCGGCGTGCTGCGTCCAGAAGTGCGGCAGATCCCAATCCGGGTGCTTGCGGATTTCTTCCTGAACGATTCTGTTGATATTCAGCGTCATAACACACTTTGACCCTGTGGAAACGCCCCCCGCGCCCAGTGTATAACTGAACTGGTTATCCTGCACTTCATTCCGCAAACGGCAACAAGATGCCAGAGAATCCACACTATCACTGCGATACAGGAAGAACGAGTGACCTTCTGACCACATTTCAGCGGCGAAGTCTGCCCATTCCTGATCAACAAAATCGTGCCCGTCATCCAGCAGATTCAATGTTTCAACGGGGAAGGTTAATATGTTGCGCCTGCGCTCATCATTGAACCAGCGCATGAAGCGCTTCTGCAGCCAGGATGTGCTTTCCCACACCATGGGAGAACCATCCGGGAACACGAAGTCCTCAAACATGCCTTCAAAATAAGGTTTATCGAAATAGGCAATGTTCCAGAAAACGGACTGGAAATTCCGCGCACCGGCAGGCTGGTTCAGGCAATATACAACCTGCTCGAATCCGTCTGTGATGACCTTATCGATGGTTCTGCCTTTAATGGACAGATCCACGATCTTGTCTGGGTGCAGATAATAATCATCGCCGTATTCTTTGCGGATAAAGTAGTCCAGATAGGGGAGATATTCCGGCGTAGCCACAGCCCCAGCCAGCTGTGCGGCAACGGCGTAAACCAGGTTTACAAAAGAACCGTTGAAGCTGCGCAGGTTGTGCGGCGCTGTGGATGAACCGCCAAGCTGTTTCAACCCGTTCAGAAGGAACGGATACAAAGTAATGGACGCACAATAAGGCTTTCCGACAATTGCAGTCTCATCGTGGCGGTAGATCCTGTGGGATTCCAGATCTTGAATGTACTGATCAGCCAGTTCGCGGCCATACATTTCGGCAATTTTTTGCTGCATTGCCAATCTGTTAACGGCGATAGCCTCTCTCTTGTATGCTTCCCCCTCAAGAGTAGCGATACTTTTCTTTTCCACGTTGGCGTTTGCGTCCACTTCAGAGCCGGATGCGGCATTGGACGCGTTGGAATACTTGGCAATAAAGTTCAGATAAGGTTGCTTATCTGCGTGCTTAAAGGGTCTTTCGTCAATCAAAACGACCTTCTCCTTTGCAAATTGATAAGATTTCCTTTAATCCGTACTGTTTTCCGGAATCGGAAACGAGGCACGGAGCAACCTTAATTCCTAAAGACACGGCTTTTTCCGTGTCCTGAGAAACATCAAAATGGATTTTTGCCCGGTCAAGCGTCTGGATGGCCAGGGCGCATTTGGGGCAGAAAGGCGCGGTGTAAAGTGTCATACGTCTTCTCCTTTGCGTTTCCGGATGACATCTGTGATGGCCTGGTCTCTGGCGTAGCTCCATTCCATATCATACTTGTTGATGTTCCGGCGCATTTCCAGAGCAGCTTCTTCCGCCATATCAAAGAACTCTTTGGACGACACATGATAGGTGTCCTGAATCCATTCGTCACTCCATCCGGAAACGGTGTCCTTGATATCCTGAACATCGAATATGGCCTGCTGTTCGTAATAGGTAAGGAGCATTTCTTCATCCGTTAATTCGAATGTTTTCTTTTCCCCATTTATTTCCCTTATTATTTTCATTTTTCTTTCCTCATTAATTCCACATTGCCGGCAGGATGAAAGCCCAAATCTTTTCCGTTTCGTGAACGTAGGCGTACTGATCAGCGTTATCTTCATGGTACTTGTCTGAAAAGCTGAACCGCAGCCTGTCCAGCATCATGTCAATCAGATCCATCTGGGAAACCATTTTCCCATTGTAATCGTATTGCTTTGTGCTCAGATCGATATAAACGGAAGACTGCTCTTTATAAGCCATCAGATGCTCATAAAGCCAGAGGTAAAAGGTGTAATCCAGATTCCACAGTTCTCTGAAATCAAACCCGTATGTGTCACGCTGTTCATGCCATGACATTTTCCGCGGGTCATTCTTGCCCGCGCACCAGGTGTCCGGCCGATCGGTGATACCAATATCATCCAGATACTTTCGCATAAAGCTCCTTTTATGAAAAAGAGCCCGGAGAGGGTATCTCCGGGCTTGAAAACGTTGTGTTTCAGATTATTCTTCAGTGGCGGCGTAATCGTCGAGCGTTTCACACAGCTCTTGTTCCACGGACGCGAGAGCGTCTTGGGCGTCTGAAATGGTCTGGATGTAGCCATCCGCTTCTTTGGTTAACTGATTGATTTTCTGAACGAACTTATCTTCCATTGTGTGATCTCCTTGTATCTTGGTTTTGATTGGGTCTGGCGTGGGCTTGCTTGTTTCGGAACGCTGTAATTCATTCTTCTCGCTCATTTTCTTTTCCCTCCAGAAATTGTTGGGCAAGGTCTTCAAAGACAACGGGAACAGCGTCATTGGCAAGCGTAAGCATCGTGGTGGCCAGCATACGCATTTGCGGATAGGCCGCTTTGGCGCAGCGCAGGCCGAAAATAGCACGCCACTCGCGCAGATTTGCGCTCATGATGATGCGGCAGGCCGTGGAGTTCGGCAGAACTTCACGCGCTTCTTCGGGTTTGGCACCAAGATGAATCAGCTTTTGATAGGAATCTTCCGCAGAACGCATGGAATTTTTCCACAATAAAGCCATTTTTCCAAGGAGTGTATCAGGGCCCGCTTCGGGATCATACCATTCGGGCGTAATGAAAGAAATGTTTCCGGTTTCCGCTTCCTGGATATACCGCTGTGATTCAACACAGAAGGAAGCTAAACGATGGCGGGTAATTTCCGCCAGAACAGCACGGGATGTAGTCAAATCAAAAGAAAGCTGACCAAACTCCAGCGGCGCTTCATGACCATGTTTGATCAATCCGCGGATAAAGCGGTAGCAGCTGTCTTCTGTGATTTTATCCTGACTTGCGTAGCAGTTGCGTGCAGCGTATTCACACGCTTTGAGTAGTTGGATACCCTGCCCTTCACCTGGTGTGATCAGGCGGGCTGATTGAGCGATACATAACATAGAATCTCCTTTGGCACGGCTTATTGGTTTATATCATCAGGTTTGCCGTCACCGTCATTGTCGTCTTCAATAATCGAAACATCCGGAACTTCTTTATCAAGCTCCGGATTGGGTTCCTCATCGACGACATCGTACACCTTCATGCGGACCGTTTCCCGTGTACGCTTGGAATCTGCAGTTTTATAATTTGATTTTTCAATGGCGTTCAAAAGCCTTGTTACGGAAAGGGGAGAGGCGCAAACGGAACCGTTGTCCAAAAAAATGACAGACTTGACCGCTGACCTGCCTGCCGCGTTGATCAGCGTTCCAGCTTTCTTTTCCTCTTGTACGGTGCGGCGAGCCTGGTATGTGTCGGTAGACATGATGGCCACGATTCTGGTGGCGCATATGGCTACGTCAAACTGACCGGTTTCACCGTAGTTGTTTGAAATTTTAACAAATTTAAGGGGCAGCATATAGCCCATGAGACATCACTTCGTTCTTTTAAAAATTAAAAGTCATCGAAAGTGTCCATGGAATCAAACAGAGAAGGAGCGTCATCATCCAATGAAGTATGAGACGCAAACAAACCGTTTACAGAATGGCCAATGGTTTTTCCGGCGGCATTCATATGCGTTTCACCGATAATACCGGGCATACTGCTTCCCTGATATTGCATATCAGCATCGAAGTGATCGTAATCAGAGATTAACCCGTCCACGCTGGTGCCAATATAATTACCGTCAGCATCGTAGTGCTCCAGCCCGCCGAATAAACCTTCGATGGAATATCCGGTGTACTGGCCGTTGGAATCATAGTGGTTGGTTTGACCGAAAAGACCTTTGGTGCTGAATGATTTCCTGGACATAAGATAACCTCCTTATCACGAAAATTCATCAAATGATCAGGATACGTTGTCGTATCCCTTGATCCAATAGTCATATTCTCCTGCGACAGGAACCCGTTTACCGCCCTTGAAGACGTAATGGGGCTGCCTGTCCATACCGTCTACCTGCACACAGGAATTAACGGCGAGAATAGCGGGGTTAAACAGACTCTTTCTGACCCTGGCGACACCGGAGGTGCCGCGCTGAACGCTGTACAGTTTCGTCTTAACACCGTATTTATCGTCCAACTCCTGGACGAAATACAGATGCGGACCCGCAGAAGGAAATGAAGATAAGCACAAGCCTATGTTTTCATTTTCCGCTCTCAGCTGTACGGCGTAGGGAAGAGATCTGTCTGGCTGTATTTTCTCATATTCCTGAAGGAAAGTCAACCGCTTGACGAAAGACTTGATTGTTTTCGTCAGTTTGTTTTTCCCTTCAAAGAACTCATTGTAAACATCCATCAGCTTTTGATTCTTTCCAAATCTGGAAAAGTAACCGATGGTGATCAGAATGTTGATTTGCCTGGCATCCAGGCAGGTATTCATTTGCAAGGCTCGCAAAACGTTGGCAAAGCAATCCAGAGGAGCCTCATGCCGGACTTCCTGAATGAGCGGATTACCGTCTTCATCCAGTTCTTTGGTTTTCAGATACTCGGTGCCGATATACGCGCTGGAGCAGGAAGACAGATGATACAAATCTTCCGCGGCCTGCTGTGAGATAAACTTAATAGAAGACAGGGATTGGGAAATAGTATGGTGTTCCTTGTCCACCAGCCAATCGCGGTTATCCTGACCCCAGGATCCCGGAGTAAGGGTGATGCCGCGGTAACGCTTCATTTCATCAATGATGGCCGCTACTTTTTCCTTGTTTCCCTTTTCTGTGTAAAGCTTCAGCATGGTGCTGTAGAATTCATACGGATAGTGTGCCTTCAGCCATGCGCAATATGCGGAATCGCAGGCGTATGCGTAAGCATGCGCACAGCAGAACAGATAGCTGCTGCTGTCCTCAATGATCCGCCACACCTTTTCGCATACTTCATGGGCAAGATCTTCCGGAGCCTTTTCTTTTTCCCATAAATACTCCGTAAATCCTTTTTTAAATTTATCTTTTTCTTCCAATACCTGTTCTTTGTGTTTCTTCTTAATGTGTTTGATCGTGGCATAAGCCTCCGCGGCTGGAATGCCGCCCGCGATCAGCAGTTTCAGAATCTGTTCGTCGAACAGGAGGAAAGAGCTTTGGGCGCTGACACCCGTCATGCCGTCAATTTTCAGCAGCTGATCCAAAGAAGGAATGCCGTATTGAAACGGCGTTCTGCTGATAAACGTTTGGATCATGGACTTGAAACCGGGTCGGATCGCGGCCACAAAGGCGCATAGTTCCACAATGTTCTTTGGTTTGAACTGCATGCATTTCTGGGTGGAAGCAGGACGTTCGCACTGGTTGAGCCCCTGGGTAAATCCTTTGGCGTACAGATCCCATACGGCCGGATCATCCTTGATGGCTTCCATCAACTGGTCCACCGTCATGACCGGCAAACCGGCTTGTTTAAAGGTGTCTGCAATGATCTTGACTACATCAACGCGTAAAAGGTCACTTTTGACGTAGCCAAGACGGTCTGCCGTTACGCCGTCAATATACAGACAATACTTGTCTTTTAACCGGACAACGCCGATTTCTTCCCGCATATCCTTGTGATATGTGAGATGGGCGCACGGATGCGGCGCGATACTGACAACAATGCCCTGGTACTGTTTGGACTCTTCCACCAAGGGAAGGTATTCATCCTCCACATAGTCGGCAATGTTCACATCATCATTCACATCATAGTCCGGATCGTCTGCGTTGTTTTCCAGAGCATGCTTTTTGTCCAGTTCGTAATTCTGGATCTGCTTGGATACAATATTGGCCGTATCAAAATCCAGATCCCTGGCGCGGGCAAGCAGCTTAAACGCGGAAGACGTTTTTGTTTTTCCGTAGGCCACCAGCGGCATACAGCCAAACTCGCCGAACATTTCTTTTCCTGCCTCCTCAAACGCTTCCACGTTTGTGAGGTTGGAATCGATATCCGGGTTGCCGGCTTTCAGCTTGTCTGCTGAAATGAACCGCTCAGGATACATGGTAACAGGAGCGCGAAGACGGTCAATGGTGGTAAAACCCAAAGCATAGTTGCTGGCAAAGGAACCGGCGGAACCTCTGGCGGTAGTGGTAAGCACACCGCCCAGTTCAACACCGCGATCCAGCATATCCTTCAGAGAAATGAAGTAATCCTCCGAGTCTGTGTCGATGATGGTGTTCATTTCTTCCCGCAGCGCTTTGGCGCGTTCCGGATCCGGCATACCGGCTTTCTGGATATAACCGTCACAAACCAGCTTTTGATACAGCAGCTTTCTTTCCTGCGGCGTCATGTTCTGACGCAGCTTGCTGATGGGCAGCTTTCGCTCCGTCGTATAGGAAAACCCTTCAAACGTACGCAATTCCAGCGTATTTTCCATAGCTTCCTCAATTTGCGCCCGGGAAAGGATGCCCTGCTGAAGCATGGATTGATACGCTTCTTCGGCTGTAGGCAGATACAGATCCCAGCCGCTGTCATCCATGAAGATTTTCTTGGACTGCTGCAGTTCTTTCCGCAAGATTCCTTCTTCATGACGAATGTAGTGGCTGTCTGTAGCGAAGAACAAAGGCCAATGATACTTGGCATACATCCGCAGGATCTGCCAGTTATGCTTGGCCTGCTGCTCGTTCAGGTGGTACTGCACTTCCAGACGAAAATTTTCCCGAAAGATTTCCGCCAATTGACATGCGTACTCTTCGCCGCGGTCATCCTTGAAAATGCCTCCGACACAGGCGGTGGTGCACAGGAAATGACGGTAGTCCAATTGAGACAGAAGATCGAAATCCAAGCGGCCCACCTTATAAAAGCCGGACATTTGCCCCTTGGACAAGGCAAGATTCAGCTGTTTGAATCCCGTCATATCTTTGGCGATCAAAAGCAGATGGAAGTTGCGACCATCCTTTAATTCCGGATTGCGGTCCGGAACAAAGTAAACCTCTGCCGCGCAGATGGCTTTCATTGGATTTTCAGGCGTGCTGTATTTTTTTGCGGCGTCTGCTTGTGCCCAAACATCCCCGCGGTAACCGTGCTCGCTGGCGACAACGCACTGCATGCCGCGCTCGGCGTACATTTTCGCGTAATCGAAAATGGAAACCGTGCTGTCCGGCAGCGTCAGGGGGTTGGACATATAAGTGTGACAATGGGCGTTTTCGTAAACCGGCGTTTTCATTCAGATTCCGCTCCATTCAGAACCTGTGACCAGCCCTTCTGTTCGCACTCCTCTTCTTTTTCTGAAATGGATATGTTTGGAATATCATTCCATGGAATGGTTACAGGATCCGGATAAGCAATGGCACCTACACACAGTTCATGATTACCATTCTGGAAATACTCGATCCAGTAATCATCATAATCTTCTCCGTCGCCTTCCAGCATAAAGGTCATATGCGGAAACTCTTGAGAAAGTTTCTCCATGTCTTTTTCGAAATGATACCATTTGTGTGTGTCCGACGAATAAAATGTTATCAGGCCGGTCTTTGGTCCCAGTTCCAGGCTCAGATCCAGATCAAAAACACCGAACGGTTTCACAGCCTCGCGTAAGGCTGTATATTCACTGAGTCTGCGAACGTTCTTCACGCTCAATCGAAAGGCAGTGTAGTATCCCATGCGGATCCTCCTTTAGATCACTTAGCTTTGGGTTTATAAGGCGCTTCTATGCCGTTGGGACAAACCTTACGGACGGAGCAAATGTTGCAGCAGAAGAAATCCTGCGGCTTAGTTTCCAGCCAATCGATAAATTCGAAGTTTTCGATCTTCAGAATCATTTCTTCCGCCCAGGCCATGGTTTGATCATAATCCTGCATTGTGAATGGACGTTCCATCTTTTCGCCGTTTTCCTTGAAAAGATTGAACATCAAACGGTCGGGGAACCGTCCTAATTTTTCCTTCACATAGGCGGCATACATCAGCTGCTGGCGGTACATTTCGTTTTCCGCCTTCTTAAAAGAGGTTTTGCTTTTGCTTTTGTGGTCACAGATGATCAGTTCGCCCGTCATTTCATCTTCCAGAATCAGATCGATCACACCGACGAAAGGACGGGTGGTACCATCGGAAAGCGGTAAATCGATTTTGAATTTTTCTTCTGTGCCGATAATTTTGTAGCCGGCGAACTCGTCGAAATTCTGAAAGTATTCCAGGCCAACCTGATAAGCCTTCTGTGTATAACCTTTTGCGGCCAGAATGCGGGGAAACTGAGTAACCACGGCATCGGCATACCGACGGTCATATTCTTCCGGAAGCTGATCCTTGGTAAGCTTTCCCCGAGCCCATTCATCAATTAATTCATGAATCAGGGTACCCTGTTCGGCAAAAGCATTGGATAAGGTTTCTACTTTTTCAATGCGCTCCAGATAAAACCCGTAAGGGCATTCCGAAACGCTGGATAATTGAGAGTATGAATAGGTGTGATGATCATTCATCAATCCCATGCTCATTCATCCTCCCTTTCTGGTTTGCTTTTATTTTTCAAGTATTCCTTCCAGTTCTCTTCGTTAATAGCGTCTGCGGCAAACAGACCGAACTCGTAACCGTAGTCATATAGTGAAGACAGCTTTTTTGCTCGAACAGAATTCACAAAAGACTTGGTTTCCGGTGCTGTGTTACGATCCAGGTATTTGGAAAACACCATGGAAGAAGGAAGACTAATTTTGAGATCGATTTTGATATTTTCTTTTCTCTCGTGAACGATCCCCACATTGCTAAAAGGTGGAAAAGCACAAACAATAACAGCGAATTCATTTAACGAACCAAACACATTGAAACAAAGATTCACACAGGCATTTGCTGCTTCGGCCTGCTCCCAATCGCTGGAATCCATAAAGCCGCGAACAAAATCAGCCCATCTTTTTGAGCTTTCCGACCGAGAAAGAAAAGGCTGGAAATATACAGTTTTCTCAAGCATCAGAAACACCGTCCAGTTCTACCGGATGAATGGCTTCCACACCTTGTTCAGAGCAGATCATGCAGACCTGAACAGGCTGGCCAAACAGGCGTTTCTTGATGGTATAATCGTCCCCTGAGCCGCACACGCAGCCATTGGTAATATACCGGGTATCTTCCATGCGGAAGACGGGGACGTGCGTATGACCGGAAAGGAAATAATCAATATGGCGTCCGGCCAGACGGGAAATGTTTAGAGAAGAAGTTTTCAGATCTTTTTCCATGTCTCCATGGACGGACACATAGGTTTTCCCAAAGATTTCAAAAGAACCGATGGTGACATCCAGATCGTTCTGATAAAAGAATACGTTCTTGCATTTTTCCAGCTTGGTTCTGCAATACCAGGGAACCAGATCATCCAGGCGTTCTTTTCTGAGAACGTTTTCCAGGTTCGCGTCGATGCGGGAGTGGTTGCCGGAAACGGCGTTCACATGAACCGTATCGAAATAGGACGCCAGATCATACAGAAAATCGGCGACCAATTCGGATACGCCAACCACCTGTTCAATCAGGTTTTCCTTGTTTTCCACCCGGATCCCCGGATGAATGATGCCGGAAATTAAATCGCCCATCAGGGAAACGTAGCAGGCGGAACAACCTACACCGTATTCCTTGATTTTCTGCGCATAACGCTGCAGGCGGGTCCTGGCGATATCCGTATCATAGCTGCCCACCAGAGAGTGGAAGGACATGCCGTAGTGGATGTCGGACAGCATGACATACATGGCTTTCGGCCGATCCAGTACAATCCGTTTGGTTGTCTGCGGCTTTTTCTGATCGTAGCGGTGAATGCATTCTTCAAACAAACCGATGATTTCATCGGCGCGGGCCTGCGCCCGCATGGAACGATCGTAAGACCTGCGTTCATCCTTAGCCCGGATGCGCTGCTTTTCCACAGAAGTGAAGTATTCCTTCAGCATATCCGGCACTTCTTCGCCTTCCTGATAAGTGAAAGGCTCGGTGGACAATGTGTGGTAACGCTTCCGCCAGTAGGATTCCGTTTTCGGTTCGCACTGCAGGGAAGTGTTCAGGACGAGAGCCAGCTCTGTCCAGGTTAAATCGATTTCATGGCTTTCCTTCATAGCCCCCAGACGAAGGAGGTACTGATCCTCCGATTCGCCTGGGAGCATGGAAAAATTGAACTCACTCATAAAACTCCTTTCTTGACTGAAAAGAGTTTATCGATAAAAGCTAATCAACAGTCAATAAACAGATAATAGAATTAGAAGAACAGCCGGCTGTCTTCTTCCGGCTGTCCGGGCTGCACTTGGAATTCAGGATACAGACAGGCGCGAACGCTTTCGTCCGGCAGAGTCAGGCCCTTATGATCCCAGCTGTACTTGTACTGATCGCCCACAGAACTTTGGAAAATGCGGCGATTGGCCGGATCATAGCTGCATACGATATAGCCCAGCGTACCGAACGCACGATTCTTGAGAATGCGGATGTTGGGCTTTTCGATGCACAGAACGTTGTCAGCCAGATTGGTCAGCGCGCTGGAACCGGCTACGTCGTCATTGGTCATGTTATCGCCGGGCTTGGTTTTCCGGGGATGCGCAACCAACAGGACGGAAGCCTTGAACTTCACCGCGAAATTCTTCAGGGACGCGGCAAACTTGGCCTGAGCACGGTTCTCTTCATCCGAGCTGATCAGGGCGCTCATGACGTTATCGCAAAGGAACATTTTGCAGCCATAGCGGCGGGCGCAAAATTCAAACACCTTCAGGATGGCTTCCGCCTGAGTGCAATCGTCCACATAGGCATTGTCAAACAGATACAATTTGCCGTCCATCCAGGTGCGGATGCGCTGCTGGATTTCCATGGGAACCACGCCGAAGGTTTTGCCGGAGCGGTCATCCCGCTTCATTTCGATGTACTTGCTGTCGGTAGCCTGAAGGGAGATCCATTCGAACACGTTGGAAGCATTCAG